>ERZ779643.15-NODE-15-length-149983-cov-15.775466_pt1 | contig 149983 bp, 110 predicted proteins | sample MGYA00511564_ERZ779643 | MGnify/ENA primary metagenome ERZ779643 (study PRJEB29588, sample SAMEA2147114) | human gut metagenome | biome: human gut; feature: human-associated habitat; material: faeces | place: Denmark | collected 2008/2010 ...
TCTTAGTAGCACAATTATCCATTCTTTGTAATATCTCTTTTTCTCCACCTCGCACATTCCAGTCATCATGCTCACAGCAAAGAATCTGGAAGAGCATCGTGCAGAAGGTTATGAGCAGGGAGCCGACTCTTACATCACCAAGCCTTTCCATAGCAAGGTGCTTCTGGCTCGTGTGGAAAATCTGTTGCACCAGCGTGCCCATCTGCGTCAGCTCTTTGCACAGGGTGCTGCCGAAGGAAAAGAAACAGAGGAGGTGTCCAGACTGGACGACCGTGACAAGGCTTTTGTCAAGCAGTTGCACGACATCATCAAGTCGAACATGGGTAACAGCGATTTTGGTGTCGAGGATATCGGAGCCGAGATAGGACTGAGCCGTGTGCAGCTTTATCGTAAGGTGAAGGCCATCACCGGCTCGTCGGTAGTCGACCTTTTGCGCAAGGCTCGTCTTGCCAAGGCCCGTCGTCTGCTCGAAGCCAACAGCATGAACATCTCTGAGGTGGCTTACGAGGTGGGTTTCTCTTCACCTTCTTATTTCACCAAGTGTTTCAAGGATGAGTATGGAATGTTGCCTGGTGATGTGACAAATGGTTAACTGACAGTTGTCTTTCGTCCGGTTGTGATGCCGGAATATGTTGTAAATCGTTCATAGAATGGTAATCATGTTGTGTCAGAACATTTTTATTATTCTATGAACGATTTTTTCTTTTCCTTTATTCTGTTTGTTCGTAACTTTGCAATCGAAAGGTAAGGAAACTCAACTTTCGCAGGCTGGGGGAGTGATAACTTCTTTAACATCTATAACTCCTGAACTTACGAAAGTTAAATAAAGGGATAAGTTAGGTTTAGTTTAGTTGATAAAAGGTAGTATTTGTTTTTAAGGTAGTTTGATTATTACTGGGGGTGCATCTAAACGTGATGTTTGGATGCACCCCTCTTTATAAGCCCTTTGTGACTTGTTGGTGAAAAACATTTTCCTTTTTTCAAGATTTCTTTTTTCTTAGAATGATGAGAACCACACCTGCCAGGATGAGCAGGATGCCGATGCTCAAGCGCAACGAGAATGCCTCGCCAAAGATAAGCACACCGATACATACAGCTGTTACAGGTTCGAGAGCCCCCATGATGGCGGAAGGGGTGGAGCCTATCAGGTTGATCGAAATCGTCATGAAGAAGAGCGAGAGCACCGTAGGCAGAAGAGCCAACTGCAGGGCGCACCCCCATTGCATAGGAGTGTGGAGCATCTGCAGGCTGTCGCCCGACAACCACGAGAACACCAATATCGCTATGAAGCAGAATACCAAAATCCAGAAGGTGAACTTCAGGCTCGACATGGTAGTCTGCCATTGGTTGACGGCAATGATGTAGATGGAGTAGAGTAATGATGACGCCATGACCAAGGCAAAACCAGCCGTGCTGAGTTTGGCGTCACCGTCACCCTGGTAGAGCATTCCTACTCCTGCTACGGCAAGCAGGATGGCCATCGATGTGCTCCATGTCACCTTCTCATGGAAGAAAGCCGTCATCAGCAAGGCTGTCATGATGGGGTAGACGAAGAGCAGGGTGCTCGCGATGCCTGCTGCCATGTAATGAAAGCTCACGTAAAGGGTGATGGACGACAGGGCGAAGAAGGTGCCCAGGAGTGCAAACTTGATGGCGTGTCCCCATTTGATGGCGAAACTCTCTTTGCGTATCAGCATGACAAGAGCGAACATCAGAACTGCCAGACCATACCGATAGCTGAGTACCGTACCCGAGTTGAATCCGTTTTCATACAGCTTGAGGGTTCCTAAAGGATTCGTACCATAACAGACTGCAGCCACTATGGCAGCTGAAAAACCTTTCAATGTGTTGTTGCCAGAAGGTTGTTGTTCCATTTCTTTTTGTGTTGTTTTACTATTTTTTTCTCCAGCTCCACTCTGTTGGCGAGTGTGAGGTATTATCCGATTTATTTCGGGCTGCAAAAGTACATCTTTTATTCGAGAAAAGAGAAAAAATAGCAAAAGAAATGGTTGCTTTTGTCACTTTTTCGAAAATAAATTGTACCTTTGCGGATAAGTAGCGAGTTTCTCCTACGCAAACCTTGAATACATTCAAAATAACCAAACAACATAAAACAAAATGGAACAGATCAAGAACGAGCAGCTCACAGTAGAGATTTCATCTCTTGGAGCAGAACTTCAGAGCATCAAGGATGCTCAAGGTAACGAATATCTTTGGGACGGCGACGAGCAGTACTGGAATCGCCATTCTCCTATACTTTTCCCTATTGTGTGCGGCTTGTGGAAGGATACATACCGTATCGACGGCAAGGAGTATCAGTTGGGACGCCATGGCTTTGCCCGTGATACAGAGTTTCAGCTCATCAGCAAGGGCGAAGACCGAATCACCTACGCCCTGACCGACAGCGAGGCCACACTCAAGGACTATCCTTATCACTTCAACTTAGCCATCACTTATCGTCTGGAGGGTAAGAAACTGCATGTAATCTGGCATGTTGCCAATACCGACGACAAGCAAATCTTCTTCCAGATTGGCGGTCATCCCGCTTTCCTCGTTCCTGGTGCCGAAAAGGGTAAGGAACTGAAGGGACAGTTGAAGTTCGACAACCCTGAGCCAGAGCGCCTCTATGGCAATGTGGGCGGTTGCGTGGTAGAGGGCTATCACAAGGTGCCTACCGAGAATGGTGTTTGGGCATTTACCGAGGACAGCTTTGCTGACGATGCCGTCATCTTCGACCGCAGTCAGCTTAAGAAGATCACTCTTCTCGACGAGGCAGGTCAGCCTCACGTCTCTCTCGACATCAAGACTCCTGCTGTTGGTATCTGGAGTCCTACAGGCAAGCATGCTCCATTCGTGTGCATCGAACCTTGGTATGGTCTTCACGACTGGGCCGAGTACGACGGCGAGTTCAAAGACAAGTATCTCATGAACAGCCTGCAGCCAGGTGCCAGCTTCATGAGCGAGTATACCATTACGATAGAGAAATAAACTCAACCCAGCGATTTTTCAATACGTAACACATATTTTATTTTTGACACGATGAAAGAAGAAATGAATCTCCCCGAGAATGCCTTCCGCGAGTTGAAGGACGGTGAGCAGTATCAGCCCCTGATGGGTCCCGACAAGGCTTATCCTGAGGTCAATGCATGGTCGGTAACCTGGGGTATTTTGATGGCTGTCATCTTTTCGGCGGCAGCAGCCTATCTTGGACTGAAGGTAGGACAGGTGTTCGAGGCTGCTATCCCTATCGCTATTATTGCCGTAGGTGTGAGTACAGCCACCAAGCGCAACAAGGCTTTGGGCGAGAATGTGATCATACAGAGTATCGGAGCCTGTTCGGGTGCCGTGGTGGCGGGAGCCATCTTCACCCTGCCAGCCATCTATATTCTGCAGGCCAAGTATCCCGAGATGACCACTTCGTTTATGAAGATATTCTTAGCTTCTGCCCTCGGAGGAGTCCTGGGCATCCTGTTCCTCATACCTTTCCGCAAGTACTTTGTGAGCGACATGCATGGCAAGTATCCTTTCCCTGAGGCCACAGCCACCACACAGGTGCTTGTCAGTGGAGCCAAGGGTGGCGATCAGGCCAAGCCCTTGCTCATAGCAGGACTGGTGGGAGGTTTGTACGACTTCATCGTGGCAAGCTTCGGATGGTGGAACGAGAACTTCACAAGCCGCGTCATCGGATGGGGCTGCGACCTTGCCGACAAGGCAAAGCTTGTGTTCAAGGTGAATACGGGTGCTGCCGTGCTCGGTCTGGGCTACATCGTGGGTCTCAAGTATGCCCTCTATATCTGTTTTGGCTCATTGGCTGTATGGTGGCTCATCGTTCCTGGTATGAGTCTGCTTTTCCACGATCAGGTGCTCAATGCCTGGGATCCTTCCATTACATCTACCGTAGGAGCCATGTCTCCTGAGGAGATCTTCCGTGCCTATGCCCGCAGCATCGGTATCGGTGGTATTGCCATGGCTGGTATCATTGGCATCATCAAGAGCTGGGGCATCATCAAGGGAGCTGTCGGTTTGGCAGCCAAGGAGTTAAAAGGCAAGAGTGGGGTCGATGCGGAGGTGAAGCGTACTCAGCGCGACATCTCGTTCAAGATCATCGGCATCGGTTCGTTGGTCTGCATTCTTGTCACCTTCCTTTTCTTCTGGTTTGGTGTGATGGATGGCAACTTGCTCTTTGCCGTTATCGCCATTCTGCTGGTAGCCGTTATTGCTTTCCTCTTTACTACTGTTGCCGCCAATGCCATCGCTATCGTGGGCAGTAACCCTGTCTCGGGCATGACGTTGATGACGCTCATCTTTGCCTCTGTGGTGATGGTGGCTGTAGGATTGAAAGGTCCTGGCGGTATGTTGGCGGCTCTCATCATGGGTGGTGTGGTGTGTACTGCACTTTCTGTGGCAGGTTCGTTCATTACCGACTTGAAGATAGGTTATTGGTTGGGCACCACTCCCAAGAAGCAGGAGAGCTGGAAGTTCCTTGGCACCTTGGTGAGTGCAGCCACTGTAGGCGGTGTGATGATGCTCTTGAACGAGACTTATGGTTTCGCTTCAGGCTCATTGGCAGCACCTCAGGCCAATGCCATGGCGGCAGTCATCGATCCGTTGATGAATGGAGTGGGAGCACCATGGGTGCTTTATGGCATCGGAGCCTTGTTGGCCATCGTGCTTACCTATTTCAAGATTCCAGCCTTGGCTTTTGCCTTGGGTATGTTTATCCCTCTCGAACTCAATGTGCCTCTTGTTGTAGGTGGAGCCATTAACTGGTGGATCACTTCCCGTTCTAAGGACGCTCAGGTAAACAAGGAGCGTGGCGAGAAAGGTACACTCATTGCCAGTGGTTTCATTGCCGGTGGTGCCTTGATGGGTGTGGTGAGTGCACTGCTCAAGTTTGGTGGCATCGAGGTGAGTGTTGCTGACAGTTGGTGGACCAATCCTTTGTCTGAGGTCTGCTCGCTCATCGCTTATGCCCTCCTCATTACCTATTTCGTGAAGGCTACGAAGAAATAAAAATCATATATATATAAGGTATAAACAACTTATGAAGAAAACAATCTTTTCATTGCTCCTGCTTGCCGTATGCAGCTTAGGAGCATCGGCACAGAGTGCTGACGAACTTGATGCCAAGTACACCCAGGGTCTGCTCAAAGTGGGAACTCAGGCTCCCGATTTTGTTCTCAAGAAAGCCAAAGCCGACCAGCCTGCTCTTTCTTTGTCTTCTTACAGCACTCATCAGGAAGGCACATTGTTGCGTCCTGGCTGTTGGGTAGTGCTCGACTTCTGGGCAACCTGGTGTCCCGACTGTCGCAAGGAGATTCCAGCGGTGAAGAATATCTATAAGAAATATCGCAACATGGTGAAGCTCATCGGCGTGTCCTTCGACACCGACAAGGAGAAGTTGAAGGCTTTCCGAACCGAGAATGAGATCAAGTGGAGCATGTTTAGCGAGTACAAGAAGTGGAAGGAGACCAATATCTCTAAAGCTTACAACATCCAGTGGATTCCTACCATGTATCTCATCGACCCTGAGGGCAAGGTGGCATATACCACAGTAGTGGCAGCCAACATGGAGAAGAAGCTTGCCGAGCTTGTAGCCGCGGGCAAGATGACTCCCTATATTCAGCCGGCAGAGTATCCCGGTGGAAAGAAAGCCTTGAGTAAGGCTATCTCTGAAGAGCTCCAGTTCCCAGAGGTGGCAAAGAAGTATCATGCCACTGCCAAGGTGAAGCTTTCTTTCATCGTCGACGAGGAAGGCAATTTGTCGGATATCACCGTGAAGGAATATCAGGGTCAGCCTCTCTCGGGTGCAGCCTTCTCTAAGTTGAGCCCTTCTGAACAGAAAGACGTAGAGATACAGGTCAAGACCGTGCTTTCTGTGGAAGCCATCCGTACTATAACAGCCATTGGCAGTCGCACCAAGTGGAATCCTGGTTCGGAGCGAGGCAAGGTGATGAGTACCAAGTTCTCTCAGACCATCAATTTCAAGCGCTGATTTCATTCTTTAATCGTACTAAGTTGTCTTTTAGCGCTGTTAAAGCATAAAAAACTGAAAAAATATTTGGAGATTTCAAATAATCGTCCTATCTTTGCATCCCAATAGTTACGAGTGAGTGGCTATTGGGATGTTTGTATCTTCCCATCATGAAAGAAGCAAGCAGATTCGGGGTTGACTGGATTTGACGGCGAGATGAGATGGTACGTAAGCACGCGGAGGCTCGTTGGCTACCTCCTAAATCTTAGTGAACGAACAATTAATTGGCGAAAATAACTACGCTCTCGCTGCCTAATCGAAGTACAGTAGATTGGCTTTATTCCGTCACAAGGTGATGGAACGGGACATCGCTCAACGGATGTGGTTCCGAATCTTGTTGGTCAAGCGGTGCAGGTAAATCGGAAATAGCTCTTGCAAGCCTCGTTGCAAGTGTGAAATTTTAGAGGATAAGGGCATGGTTGGTGGTCCAGGTCTTGCCATGTCACGAAAACCAAAGGCTGGAATAAGCGTGTAGAAAGCGTATGGTTTCCTTGTGCGGACGAGGGTTCGAATCCCTCCAGCTCCACTCCTTATACAATAAAGAGGGTGCGTCACAGACTTATGACACACCCTCTTTTTCTTTATTTATGTAGGCAAAGTTAAGACTTTTCTTTGAAAAAACAAATTATTTCTCTTTTCTTCTTAGTAATATTGAAAAATTAAGCAGAAAATATGGGATTATTCTTATTTTTAGTGGTAAAGTTTACATCGTGATATATTTTTTTGTATCTATAAGATTTCATATCAGATACTTTTTGGATTTACAGTTGAGTATGTGTTCGTACGAAAAAAGTTTTTTATGAAAAAAGTGTCAAAGTGTCATTCTTTGGCAGAACGTAGAGATAAATAACTGATATATAATAAGATAGAAGAATGATACATTTTTTGATTATCTTACAAGAAGTATCATAGAAGTATCATCAATCTGATAGAAGTATCATAAAAAACGTCATCTAAGTATCACAAAATCGTCATGAGGCATTATGCATAAAAGCAAAGTCGCCGATCTGCAAGGAGTGCCCAAGAATCGCCTGACTTTTGGGCACTCTGTGAACACCGCATGGGCAATCAATGCCCATCGCTTGTTCTATTGATGCCCGTTGCTTGTTCAGTCGATGCCCATCGCTTGTTCACTGAGTGCCCACTTGACGGGCAAGACAGACCACCTGATGGTCTCTTACGGAACAGCTTATGTGATTTTATTCCTAATCCAGCTTGTCATTCTTTCTTCTTATTCATAGTTTGTATTGGCATTTTTTACATACTGGAATAGAAGACACTTCTTTTTTAGTCTTTTAAATCGACTCAAAGCCGAATTTAATGATGTTTCTTGTGATTTATGATACTTCTATGATACTTCTATGATACTTCCTGTAAAATAAACGAAAAAGTATCATTCTTGTATTGTGCAGTGTATCAGATGTTTATAAGGATATCGTACTAAATAATGATACTATGATACATTTTTCCTTAAAAAACACTTATGCGCAAGCAATTATTTTCAATTCATCTTTTCATGTTAAACAGAATTGGTCCCCCTCATCTATCCCTTGAAATCCCCTGTGTTTATCGGCGGTTCAGGGGATGAATGGCTCAAATCCACCCTTCATCATCCTTCAATTATGCAAGGTATAAACGCGGAGCCGCTTACCAAATCGGGTAAGCGGAACTTTGTATGGCTCTCATGTTAGAGCGAATCATTTTGTTTTTGATGAGATTAGGAGAAACTGTTTTTGCGTAATTTGCAGATAACTTGAAGGTTTCTTGCTGCTTTTTTTTGTGTTTTCAAGAAAATAGCTTATTTTTGCATCACAATTCAGTTATACGTTTTAAAAGGAGATGGATATGAAACGGATAGAAGAACGATATATTAGCTTGCTTACCGATTTCGGTTTTAAGCGTATTTTTGGAACAAAGCCTAACAAGGATTTGCTCATCAATTTCTTGAATTCCCTGTTTGATGGTTTTCAGGTCATCAAGGATGTGAAGTACTTGAATAGTGAGCACGTTGGTGACGTCTTTGCCGAGCGTAAGGCCATCTTTGATGTATATTGCGAAAATGAACGTGGTGAAAAGTTCATCGTTGAGATGCAGAATGCTTATCAGAAGTACTTCAAGGATCGTTCTTTGTTCTATTCTACTTTTCCTATCCGTGAACAGGCTCCAAAGGGGGCAGAATGGAACTTCCAACTTGAACATGTATATACTGTTGCTCTGCTGAACTTCGACTTGGAAGAAGAGGCATTTGACAAGAATGATATCAATCATGATGTAGGCTTGCTTGACAAGAAGACTCTTAAGGTTTTTAATGACAAACTTTCTTTCAAGTATGTTGAGATAGCGAAGTTCAATAAGACAGAGGAGGAGCTTGACACGCTTTATGATAAGTGGTTGTATGTGTTGAAAAACCTTTCCCGATTGGATGAGCGTCCTTCAGCCTTGAAAGAGAAAGTGTTTACTAAACTCTTTGAGGAGGCCGAGATTGCGAAGTTCACTCCAACAGAGTTGAAAGAATATGAGGATAGTTTGAAGGCTTATCGTGATGTCAAGAACTCTATAGATACGGCTTTGGAAAAAGGACGTGAGGAAGGTATGGAAAAAGAAAAGATAGCCACAGCTCGCCGCCTTCTGTCAATGGGTCTTTCTGAAGAGCAAGTATCAACTGCCACAGAACTTCCGCTGGAGGAAATCCAGAAATTGAGGAAATAAGCCTGAATCAGGCTGAACTTTTGGAAAACAATATAATAATGAGGAATTCAAGTTTCTCAAGTAAGCCCCACACGCCCAGAACCAACGGTCACCGGCGCGTAGCGGAATTGAAAATCGCTGGCCGAAGGGTAAAGCAAAGGTAAATATTGATAATCAAGCCTTGAAATTCAAATTGAATCCCAAGGCTTTTTGTTTCTTATTCTCTGGCAGGGCTGTTGATGGGCATCAAACAGTCCTGTCTGTATTGTTATTTGATAACCACCTTCTTGTTGTTGATGATGTAGATGCCATTGCTCAGGTGCAACTCGCTCATTGAAGAGGCGGTTGCAATCTGGTTGCCTTGCAAGCTGTAAACCTTTACACCCTTGTTGCCGAATGATGTTGTGATGTTCTCAATACCAGCCAACTCACCATCTGTGTAGCCTAAAGAGAGAGTCTTTGCTTCGTAACCTTCTCGCAATTCCAAGTAGGCACCGAAAGCATTGGTAGTAGCTTCAGCATCGCCTTTCTTGAAGGTGCAGTCGGCAGCAAGGTTATATTTGCCTTCTACGTTGCCAGGAGTATAGGTTCCTACGAATGTTGTGCCAAGGCCATTGTTTGTGTTGACCACACCCTTGTCGGTAAAGGTGAACTCGGTGACAGCCTCGTTGTAGTTGGCGACGAATGGAACATTGGCATCAACATGATCTGCTTTCTCGAAAGTAACGACCGAGTTGTTATCTTCTTTGTCTACGATTTCCTTATAGGTAGCAATGCTTGCAGCCTTCATATCTTCCTTGCTTACCCAGAAAGGCAGACACATAGTGTTGTAGCCAGCATTTACAGAGCGTTTCAGGATTACATTTGTTGCCTGGAAATCTTCATTGACCATGAAAGACTTGGTGTCATCGAGTACGAGATTGGCGCATGCAAGTGGTTTCTCCTCGTTGCCAGTCTTGTAGATAACGTTGTCAGCCTCGTAAGCCTCATCTGCATACACGAGAATATTGCTGTTGTCGCCTCGCATAGCGTTAATATCAGCATCCTTTACGATGCAGCCTCGCATGATAATATTAGCTGGCTTGCCGGACAGTTTTGTAGCCAAAGCGGTAAAGTCGTTGTATTCAACCTTTTGCCAGTCGCCGTCTGCATTCTGGCATTCTCCCTTCATCCAGGCGCCCTCCAGCTTGATAACTCCATCAAGCGAGTTGTCTGCTATCTCTGAGAGCGGCTGACCGTTTACCTTAGTGGCTGGCTCTATCTGGATATTGTCGATATAAACTTCCTGTTCTCCCTCCACGTTACCAGTCTGGGCTGTGATGGTCATGATGCCTGGATTGTCGAAGTTGCCATTGGTGACATAGTCGAATACGACTTTTTGCCATTTTCCAGCCTCGCTGTAATAAGACGCTACTTTCTTCCAGTAACCGTCAGAGCCTTCGGTAGGGTCGGAGAGTTCTATCTGTATGTTTTCTGCCTGCGACTTCTTGATCATCAGAGATACGCGGGTGCTTCCCTGTAAAGAGGGGCTCATCCACTCACGGAAAGGCAGTTTCACAACCTTCTTGTCGTTGGTCATCACAAACTTCAGACATTTCTCAGAAGTGTTGATGCCGTCCGTCTCTGGGTTAGCAACCACTTCGGGATCACCATCGGCCCAGAAGCCAATAGCCTCTTTACCCAATTCCTTGTCCTCACCATTCCAAAGAGTGGTTTGTGCGAATGTTGCTGCTGATGCCATGATGGCAACACATAGAGTAAATACTTTTTTCATTTTTGAATCTTTTAGTTTAACAATGTTCAGGTTTATTATAAGAGAGGAGGAATATTGGTTTTTAGTGTCCCTCTAACTCTCAACTTTTAGTTCTTTATTTACGATAATGCAAATGTACGATAATAAAGCAAAGTTCAACACAAAAAATCGTTCTCTCTTTGAAAGATATGTTTCATGCAATCATTTCATTCTATTTTGAAATGATATTTGCTTTGCTTTCTCAGGCAGTGGAATTCAAGGGTGTTATTGTTAAGTCTCAATGTTATTGTTAAGTCTCAATGAAGTGCTTTTATCGAATCTGCCCATGGCTTTGGGCAACTTTGCCCATAACTATGGGCAAAGTTGTTCATCGTTATGGGTAAACTTGCCCATCGCAGTGGGCAAGTTTCATAGTTGTACGTTATCATCATCTCACGCGCGTACCTTATTATTATATACTCAACTTTCGCAAATGGGGAACTTCAGTCATTTTAGCATTTCATATTTTTAAAAGGAATTAGCATTAAACCCTTCACCCTTCATCCATCCTTTGGAATCCCCTGTGTTTATCGGCGTTTCAGAGGGTGCAGGGTGCAGGTTCACCCTTCATCACCCTTCATCCAAAATCGGGTAAGCGGAACTCTGTGCGGCTCTCATGTTAGAGCGAATCATCTTGTTTTGATGAGATTAGGAGAAACTGTTTTTGAGTAATTTGCTGATAACTTGAAGGTTTCTTGTTGCTTTTTTTGTGTTTTTGAGAAAATTGCTTATTTTTGCATCACAATTCAGTTATACGTTTTAAAAGGAGATGGATATGAGATGGATAGAAGATCGATATATTAGCTTGCTTACCGATTTCGGATTTAAGCGTATCTTTGGAACAAAGCCTAACAAGGATTTGCTCATCAATTTCTTGAATTCACTGTTTGATGGTTTACAGGTCATTAAGGATGTGAAGTACTTGAATAGTGAGCACGTTGGAGATGTCTTTGCCGAGCGCAAGCCCATCTTTGATGTTTATTGCGAAAATGAGCATGGTGAAAAGTTCATCGTTGAGATGCAGAATGCTTATTTTCCTATCCGTGAACAGGCTCCAAAAGGGGCAGAATGGAATTTCCAACATGAACATGTATATACAGTTGCTTTGCTGAACTTCGACTTGAAAGAAGAGGCATTTGACAAGAATGATATCAATCATGATGTGGGCTTGCTTGACAAGAAGACTCTTAAGGTTTTTAATGACAAACTTTCTTTCAAGTATGTTGAGATAGCGAAGTTCAATAAGACAGAGGAGGAGCTTGACACGCTTTATGATAAGTGGTTGTATGTGTTGAAAAACCTTTCCCGATTGGATGAACGTCCTTCAGTCTTGAAAGAGAAAGTGTTTACTAAACTCTTTGAGGAGGCCGAGATCGCGAAGTTCACCCCAACAGAGTTGAAAGAATATGAGGATAGTTTGAAGGCTTATCGTGATATCAAGAACTCTATAGATACGGCTTTGGAAAAGGGGCGTGAGGAAGGTATGGCGAAATGTATGGCGGAAGGAATGGCGGAAGAAATGGCGGAAGGAATGGCGAAAGAAAAGATAGCTACAGCCCGCCGCCTTTTGTCAATGGGGCTTTCTGAAGAGCAAGTATCAACAGCCACCGAACTTCCGCTGGAGGAAATCCATAAATTGAGGGAATAAGCCTGAATTAGGTTGAACTTTCTTGAAAATGACACACGATGAAGGGTGATGAAGGGTTAAATTTGACCTTTCTCTCTCGATTCCCCAGTGTTTATCGGCATTCAGGGCGAATAGATGAAGGGTGAAGGGTATTTTGCGCATTCTATTATTTATAAATGCGGATGCTATTTTTCTAACTACTTATGCTGTTTTTCTAACTACTGATGCGATAAAATTGCCTACTTGTAGCACAATTGTGCCCTGCAATGAGCACAATTGTGCCTTTCAAAGAGCAATTACACAGATGTGGAAGTAATATTTGCCAACTGTTTAGGTATTGATACTTATCCGAACTGTATAATATTTGAAGAAACGAAAAAAGAGGAGATAAGTGTCTCCTCTTTTTTGAATCCATCATACAGTCTTATATCTGCCAGTATAAATTCGAACTCTTCTCTTCTTCCTCATCATCTGCCCACAAATCAACATCGTGGGGTTTGGAATGGAACTCTCCTTCGTAATCTCCTCCCTCAATATCTATATTGATGTTCTTGTCAGGTGAACCTGCCAGTATCGTAGCTGTAGCACAATGACATATAGTGACAGCGGGTCTTATGTATGTTTGCTTTTTCATTTGATGATTATTTTTTTGTTGTTAATAATGTAGATGCCATTGTTCAGGTGCAGCTCGCTCGTAGAAGAAGCGGTTGCAATCAGGTTGCCTTGCAGGCTGTAAACCTTCACACCCTTGTTGCCGAATGATGCTGTGGTGCTCTCAATTCCTGTAGTCTCACCATCGGTGAAACCTAAAGAGAGAGTTTTTGCTTCTGCGTTACCCCCTGACAAATCCAAGTAGGCACGGAAAGCTTTGGTGGTTGCATTAGCGCCGCCTTTCTTAAATGTATTGTCGGTTGTAAGACCATATTTATCTTTCATGTAACCTGGGGTATAGGTTCCTATAAATGTAGTGCCAAGATCTTCGGTTTTGGTTACGCCCTTGTCTTTGAAGGTGAACTCTTTAACTTCTGTTTCGTAGTTGGCGATGAATGGCTTGTTGGCATCAACTTCATTTACTTTCTCAAATGTAACGACTGACTTGTTCTCTGCGTTATTCTCTTTGATTTCCTTAAAGATAGCGATGCTTTCAGCCTTCATGTCCTCCTTGTTTACCCAGAAAGGCAGACACATGGTGTTGTAGCCTGATTTTACAGAGCGTTTCAGGGTTACATTTGCAGCCTGGAAGCCTTCGCTGGCCATGAAGGACATGGATTCGTCGAGTACGAGATTGGCGCATTTTCCGCCTTTCACCACGTTTTCTGCATCATCGTTAGCTTCATCAGCATACACGAGAATATTTTTGTGGTCGCCACGCATAGCGTTAATATCATCAGCCTTAACGATGAAACCTCGTATGTCAATATTGGCAGGATTGTTGGAAATTTTTTTTGCCAAATTGGCAAAGTCATTGTATTCTACCTTTTGCCAATCGCCGTCAGCATTCTGGCATTCTCCCTTCAGCCAAGTACCCGATGGTTTGATAACTCCCTCAAGCGTATTCTCTGTTATTGTTGATAATAGTACATTGTCATTTACTTTAGGTGCATCCTCTATCTGGATATTGTCAAGGTAAACAGTCTGCTCTCCTTCAACTGCGTCTGTGGTTGGGAAAATAGTGATTTCTGTAGGATTGCCTTCAACCCCATTGGTGGAAAAGTCGAAATAGAGTTTTTGCCATGTTCCACTTCCACCGTACCAAGCAGCCACTTTCTTTATGACGTTATTACATTTTATTTCAATTCTTACATTGCTGTTATTGTCCTTCTTAATCATTAAGGACATGCGCTTGCTTTCGAAAGAAGGATTATTGAGACTCATTGCGGCAGAACCATGTTCCCACTCATTAGAGGAAATAGTAAATTTAAGGCACTTGTCAGATGAGTTTACGCCATACTTTGAAGGATTAACTGCTATTTCTTGATTACAACGATCCCAGAAACCGCCTTTGTCATGCTCGTTGTACTTCTCACCATCCCAAAGAAGAGTGGTTTGTGCGAATGTTGCTGCTGATGCCATGATAGCAACACATAGGGTAAATACTTTTTTCATTTTTGAATTTTTTAGTTTAACAATGTTCAGGTTTATTATAAGAGAGGAGGAATATTGGTTTTTAGTTTACCCTCGAACTCTTAGCTTTTTAGTTCTTTTGTAACTATAATGCAAATGTACGATATTGTAGAAAAGAATACAACTAAAAATCGTTCTCTCTTTGAAAGATATGTTTCATGCAATCATTTCGTTCTATTTTGAAATGAAATTTACTCAACTAAACCTGCGTCTGTACGGAAGTTATAGAAGTTAAAGGAGTCAAGGAGTTAAGAAGTGACTCGCGCGTACCTTATTATATATACTCTCTTACTGTTTTTTGCTTCCGTACAAGAGAAAACGAGAGTATATTTATACGGTATATTTATTCCATAATTGCAAAAAATCGGTCTTCCAACTGGGAAATAGAATCCACCTAACTGGAAAATAAAAATTTCCCAACTGGGGAAAATTTTTTTCATAGTTAAGTCTTGTCCTGTAACGAATATTTATGCATAAGGGTAAAAACTACGGTTCTCCTTCTTTCCGACATGGAAGAAAGCAAAAAATCATCTGACCTTGTATCGACAATAGATAAGTCAGTTTTGTCTTCATAGATGTTCGGGCGCAGGAATCATTTTCTTCAAAAAAGTGTTCTAAAGATGAGAAAAATGTTTCTTGTAACATATTTATTATGCAATGAACGAATATTGCGTGGCAGAATAAGATATGTTTGATAAATTTGCAATCGAAAATACCAATAACGCATTTAAAAACAAAACCCAATAACAAAGTAATGAGAACAATCAGAAAAACTGTGTTGAGCATGATGCTCCTGTTGGCTGGTATGACAGCCTCAGCCCAGGAAACTCAATTCCTGAGTAACAACCATTGCCTCTATCGTATTCACCAGAGTGAGAAATATCTCCTGATACCTGTTCAGGAGAGTGCCGAACTGAGTCATGTTAAGGTGATAGCCAACAACCAGCAGTTGAAGACTTTCAATGTCCGCCTTGCCAATACGCACGTAGATTATTACGTGCCTCTCGACTTGGAGGCTTACAAGAGCCAGAAGGGACTGATGCTCGATATTCATGTCGACGGACAGGCTCGTAACGATGGCGGTATTGCCAACTTCGGATGCTGGAAGGGAATGAAGTTCTCCGACAGCTTCGACATGAAGAATCGCGAGAAGTTCCGTCCCCTTTATCACCATACTCCTGCCTATGGCTGGATGAACGACCCTAATGGTATGTTCTATAAGGATGGCGTGTGGCACCTTTATTTCCAGTACAATCCCTATGGATCGCAGTGGGAGAACATGACCTGGGGACATTCTACCTCTACCGATTTGGTAAATTGGAAGTTTGAGGGTAAAGCTATCGAGCCAGATGTGATAGGTACGATATTCAGCGGCTCTGCTGTTGTCGACAAGAAGAATACCGCTGGCTTCGGCGAGGGTGCTGTTGTAGCTCTCTATACCTCGGCTGGCGAGAACCAGACCCAGAGCATGGCCTACAGTACTGACAACGGAAAGACCTTCACCAAGTATGAGGGCAACCCTATCATCACAAGCAACGTGCCCGACTTCCGCGATCCTCACATGTTCTGGAACGAGGATATCAAGAAGTGGAACATGATTCTTGCTGCCGGTCAGCAGATGAACATCTATTCTTCTGACAACCTGAAAGACTGGACTTACGAGAGCTCTTTCGGTGCAGAGTACGGCAATCATGGCGGTGTGTGGGAATGCCCAGACCTGATGAAATTGAAGGTTCGCGGCACCGACAAGGAGAAGTGGATGCTTCTCTGCAACATTAATCCTGGCGGTCCTTTCGGCGGTTCTGCCACACAATACTTCATTGGTGAGTTCGACGGACACAAGTTTACTTGCGAGAGCAAGCCCGAGGTCACCAAGTGGATGGACTATGGCAAGGATCATTATGCCACCGTCACTTTCGACAATGCTCCCGACGGACGCCGTGTGGCAATGGCATGGATGAGCAACTGGCAGTACGCCAATCAGGTTCCTACCCTGCAGTACCGTTCTGCCAATTCTATAGCCCGCGACTTAGGACTCTTCGAGTACAAGGGCGAGACCTATTGCAGTGTGACTCCTTCTCCCGAGATGACAGCTGCACGCAGCAAGAAGACATCAAAGGCTCTCTCAGAGGCTTGCGAGGCTGTGGTCAATGTGAAGGGCAATGCCACTATCACCCTGAGCAACGACAAGGGCGAGAAGGTGGTGATGACCTATAATGCCAAGGCTGAGACCTTCGAGATGGACCGTACAAAGAGCGGCAAGACCGACTTCAGCAACGAGTTTGCTGCTGTCACTAAGGCTCCTACCTATGGAAAGATCAGCCAGTTCAGAATCTTCATCGACAAGAGCAGCGTCGAGGTCTTGGATGCTGAGGGCAAGATGGCGATGACCAACCTCGTGTTCCCAAGCAAACCCTATAATAAGATTGTTGTGAAAGGAAAGAGAAAGGGTAAGTATCAAGTTTACAAACTTGGAAAATAACAGCTAATATTCACTTCAAAAAAAATAACAAACAAGATATGAATAAGTCTATGAAATTGACCCTTATCCCTGTGATGCTTTGTTTCTTCGCAATGGGATTTGTGGATTTGGTGGGTATAGCCTCCAACTATGTGAAAGAAGACCTCAACCTGAATGATGCTACAGCCAACCTGTTCCCATCATTGGTTTTCTTCTGGTTCCTGATTTTCTCTGTGCCCACGGGCATGTTGATGAATAAGATAGGTCGTAAGAAGACCGTGCTGCTCTCACTCTTGGTGACAGTCATCTCTCTTCTTCTGCCTTTGTTTGGCGAAACCTTCGGCATCATGCTTGTATCGTTCTCCCTCTTGGGTATCGGTAATGCGTTGATGCAGACATCGCTCAATCCGCTGGTTTCTGCCGTCACTTCCGGCAAGAACCTGGCTTCTACGCTTACCTTCGGACAGTTTGTCAAGGCCATCGCTTCCTTTATGGCTCCATATATTGCCATGTGGGGTGCAGTGGCAAGCATTCCTGAGTTTGGATTGGGCTGGCGTGTGCTCTTCCCCATCTATATGATTATCGGTGTGTGTGCAACGCTGTTCCTGGCTGGAACTCCTATTGAGGAGGAGAAGACCGAGGGCAAGGCCTCTGGCTTTGTTGACTGCTTGGCTCTCTTGGGCAAGCCTATCGTGCTGCTTTCCTTCATCGGCATCATGTGTCATGTAGGTATCGACGTGGGCACCAACACCACCGCTCCAAAGATTCTGATGGAGCGTCTGGGCTGGACACTCAACGAGGCTGCCTTTGCCACATCGCTCTACTTCATCTTCCGTACCATCGGATGTTTCACAGGCACCGTCTTCCTTCGTATGATGAAGCCCCGTGTGTTCTTCACCATCAGCATCGTGATGATGGCGCTGAGTATGGCGGGCCTCTTCTTCGGCGAGAGCAAGATGATGCTCTATATTGCCATTGCCCTCGTGGGTTACGGCAACTCCAATGTGTTCTCCATCATCTTCTCGCAGGCTCTTCTCTCTGTACCCGAGAAGAAGAACGAGGTGAGCGGTCTGATGATCATGGGCTTGTTTGGCGGTACGGTATTCCCACTCATTATGGGTGTTGCCAGCGATGCCATCGGACAGATCGGTGCCGTATTGGTGATGGCAGTGGGCGTGCTCTATCTGTTCTCTTATATTAATAAGGTGAAGATGTAAACTTCTGAACTTGCAAAACTTGAATTAAAAAACAAAGATTATGAAAATAGAAGATTTGGATAAGAAATATTGTGTAGGTTTGGGCGAGATTCTTTTCGATGTTCTGCCTACAGGTTCTCAGTTGGGTGGCGCTCCTGCCAATTTCGCCTATCATGCCGGTCAGCATGGCTTGCATTCTGTAGCAGTCAGTGCCGTAGGCAGCGACTTGCTGGGCGACGAGGCTCTCAGATTGTTGGACGATAAGCACCTCAAGTACGTGATGCCACGTGTGGACTTCCCTACAGGAACCGTACAGGTAGAGCTCGATGCAGAGGGTGTTCCTACTTATGACATCAAGGAAGGTGTGGCATGGGACAACATCCCCTTCACCGACGACATCAAGGAGGTGGCTGCCAATGCCGGAGCTGTATGCTGGGGCTCTTTGGCTCAGCGCAACGAGGTAAGCCGCAAGTCTATTTATCAGTTCCTCGACCATACTCCCGAGGACTGCCTGAAGGTTTTCGACATCAACCTGCGTCAGAACTTCTATACCAAAGAAGTGATTTGTGAGAGTTTGAAGCGTTGCGATGTGTTGAAGATCAACGATGAGGAATTGATTACCATCGGCCGTCTCTTCGGTTATCCCGGTCTTGACATCGAGAACAAGTGCTGGCTCATCCTCGGTAAGTACAATCTCGACATGCTCGTGCTCACCTGTGGTGTGAACGGCAGCTATGTCTTTGCTCCAGGCTTCAAGTCGTTCCAGGAAACTCCTAAGGTAGAAGTTGCCGATACTGTAGGAGCAGGCGACAGCTTTACTGGTACTTTCTGTGCCAGCATTCTGAAGGGCAAGAGCATTGCCGAGGCTCACAAGCTGGCAGTAGAGGTAAGTGCATACGTGTGCACCCAGCATGGTGCCATGCCTGTGCTTCCTGAGAAATATACGAAGTAAGTTTCGTTTTTAGTATTTGGTAGTTGATATTTTGATAAAGGACTTCGCTTTACCTGGTCTGTGATACCCAAGGGCGGCGAAGTCCTTTTTGTGTGTCTTTGCTATTAAAAGATATTAATTTTTATTTGTCTTATTTGTGGGCTTTCATTTTTGTTTATATTTTTGCATATTGCTACTGTGTAAACAAAAACGATACAAAAATGAAAACCGGAAAGAAGCACATTATATTATATGTAGTCCTTTTGTTGCTCGTCTTGGTGTCCTGTTCCGACAGGCGCACTGTGATAGGTGTGTCTCAATGTAGCGACGACCTTTGGCGCCAGAAGGTGAACCGCGAAATCAAGATTGGACAGTATCAGTATAAGAATGTGGACGTGGTCTTTGCCTCTGCCGACAACAATGGGCAGCGCCAGGCCCGGCAGATAGACAGTTTGGTGAAAACCAAGGTCGACCTCTTGGTGGTGGCTCCCAGTGATGTCAAGACTGTTGCGCCAGCGATAGAGCGTGCCTACCGTGCCGGTATTCCCGTCATTCTTTACGACCGCATGATAGAGTCTACCCACTATACTGCCTATATCGGAACCGACAATGTGGCGATAGGCAAGGAGGTGGCTGATTATCTGGCACACCAACTGCAGGGCAGGGGAACGGTTGTTGAGATAACGGGCGAGCGTGGCTCCACACCTGTTGCCGACCGTCATCGCGGATTTATGCAGGGCATGAAAGCCTTTCCGCAGATACAGGTGGTGACGTTGGAAGGCGACTGGAACCTGGCTGGTGCCAAGAAGTTGATGCGTCAGTATATGGATGCAGGCAAGCCTGTTGATGCTGTTTTCGGACATAATGATGCCGAGGCTTGGGGTGCGCAGCAGGCAGCCAAGGAGAAGAACCGTGATAAGCAGATGCTCTTTGTGGGTATCGACGGACTGCCTGGTGAGAACCAGGGAGTAGACCTTGTGGACAAGGGCGTGATGACAGCCTCGTATATCTATCCTACCAAGGGTGAGGCCATCGTTCCCTTAGCGATGAACATTCTGCAGGGCAAGCCCTACAAGCGCATGAACTATTTTCAGTCGGCACTTGTCACAGCCGAGAATGCCAAGTTGATAGACATGCAGTACAAGGAGATAGAAGACCAGACCGCCGACCTGAATACCATCTATTTGAGCATCAACGAATATATGAAGATGTACCGATGGCAGAAGATCATCAGCATCCTGGCTGTTGCTGTGGTTGTGCTGCTGCTCATCATGATATTCTATCGTCGTAAAGTGCGTCGGGAAAAAGAGAAACTCAACAAGCAGCGCAAGCAGATGGCAGACGAAAAGATAGCCTTCTTTACCAATGTTAGTCATCAGCTCCGTACGCCCCTTACCTTAGTATCAGGACCATTAAGCCAACTGATGAAGGATGACAACTTCACCGATGAACAGAAGATGCTACTGCAGGTGGTAACCCGCAATGTCAAACAGTTAGAGAATCTTACTACCGATGTGCTGAACTTCAAGGCTCAGGTAGATGCCATGCATGAAGTAACAAGTAATCAACTTTCCGATCAGGAAGTTTCGCAACATGTGCTTCGCGACAGTCGCCATCAGATGTTGTTGCAACAAGATGTAGAGGAACTCTCCACCATCCTTGTTGTAGATGATAATGAAGATATTCGCACCTATTTACGTGTTTTGCTTTCTGATCATTACTATGTCATCGAAGCCTCAGATGGTCAAAATGGTTTACGTCTGGCCAAGGAGAGTGTGCCCGACCTGATTGTCAGCGATGTGATGATGCCTGTGATGGACGGACTCACCTTCTGTTCGAAGATCAAGGAGGATGAGGTAACCAGTCATATTCCTGTTATATTGCTCACCGCTCGCAGTGAGGAGTCTCAGCGTATAGAAGGGTATGAGCATGGAGCCGATGCCTATCTCACCAAACCTTTCAGTGCCCATCTGCTATTGGCTCGTATCTCTAACTTATTGCAAGCTCGTCGACAGAGAAAAAATATGGATGCAAAGAATGTGCTTTCGGCAGAGTTTATACAGGCAGAGGCACCAGGAGAGCGGATGTTCTTAGAACGGTTTAAGAAGGTTGCTAAGTCGCATATAGGAAATGCCAACCTACGTATGGACGACTTAGGCTCCGAACTAAGTCTTAGCAAGGTGCAGATGTATCGCAAGGTAAAGGCATTGACAGGAAAGACTCCTGCTGAGGTGCTTCGCGAAATGCGTATGCAGAAGGCCTATTCGCTCCTGAAGCAAACCGACAAGACCATCAGTGAGGTGGCTGCCGAGGTGGGCTTTGCCATTCCTGGTTACTTCTCAGCTTGTTTCAAGAAGCAGTTCGGCATCAACCCGACAGAGTTGAGAGACTGACATAGAGAAGTTAGGGGGAAGTTAAAGAAGTTATCACTCCCTTCGGTCGTTCGGGAAGTTTAGGGACAATAGTCTTTTGGGATAAGATACATGAACAGACATATCTTTGACTTTCGTCAAAAAAAGGCATGCTATATCTTTGACTTTTGTCAAAAAACGATTGATTATATCTTTGATTTTTAGCATTTTTAGCATCTAAAGCATTGATTATCACGTAAAAATAGTTATCTTTGCAGCGGTATAGTCATAAAAGATAAAAGTAATCAATCAAAGTTGGCAAAAATGGAAGACAAGAAATACTTTAGCAGACAGATAGATGAATCATTAATGGCGTGGAAAAACAGCACACGCCACAAGCCTCTTTTACTCCGAGGAGCCAGACAGGTAGGCAAATCTTCTTCCGTTCGCCACTTGGCGAAACAGTTTGACTATTTTGTTGAAATCAACTTTGAACGCAAGCCTGCATACCTTGAGATATTCAAAGGCGATCGAGATGCAAAGCATATTGTAGAGATGATTAAGTCGATAACAGGTGAACCTATTGTTCCAGGAAAGACTTTGCTTTTTTTCGATGAGATTCAGATGTGCCAGGAAGCCATTTCTTCTTTGCGCTTTTTCTGGGAAGACATGCCTGGGCTGCATGTGATAGCTGCAGGTTCTCTCTTAGAGTTTGCACTCAGCGAAATCCCTACTTTCGGTGTAGGTAGAATCCATTCCATGTTTATGTATCCCATGTCATTCGATGAATTTCTGAATGCTCTTGGCATGTTTTCATTACAGAAATATAAGCGAGAAGCTTCTCCAGAGAAACCTTTATTATCCGCTTTGCATGAACAGTTGGTTTCCTTGTTCCGTACCTATTTGATGGTAGGCGGAATGCCGGAATCTGTAAGTACATGGGTTGATACCCATAGTTACGTGGAATGTCAGGCTGTGCAAAAGGAAATCGCATATACTTACGAGGTGGATTTTGCAAAATATAAGAAACGTGCCAATACCACTCTGTTGCGTCAGACCTTACATAGTGCCGCACACCAGATAGGAGGCAAGTTTGTATATAGTCAGGTGTCTCGTGATTTCAGGTCGTACCAAATAAAGGAAGCTCTGAGTTTGCTCACGCTTGCCGGATTGCTCGTCCCAGTATGCAATACGGCTGCCAACGGATTTCCTTTAGGTGCAGAGGCTGATGAAAATTGCGTAAAATACCTATTCTTAGACAGTGGATTGTTGCTTGCCATCTTGGGTATGGATTTCGGCAATATCACCTCCATATCAGAAGATATATTGATAGGCAATGCAGCTGACCTTGTCAACAAAGGGCACATCACGGAGATGGTGGCAGGATTGGAAATCATCAAGAACCAACAACCTGATAATGTTCCTTCTCTTTATTTCTGGATGCGTGAGGCCAGAGGGGCCTTGGCAGAAGTCGATTACATTCTGGCAAAGGATATGAAAATCTTACCCATCGAGGTCAAAGCTGAAGTAAAAGGAGGCATGAAGAGTCTTTATTCTTTTGTCGAAGCGAAAGGCATCACGCATGCTGTTCGTACTTCGCTCGAAAATTTTGGACGATTCACAAAGGGGGATTGCGTCATAGATATTTATCCTTTATATGCTCTCCGGAATCTTGTTGGAACTTGAAAGAATTGTTTCCTACCATTATTCTAACTTGTGCTGATTATTCTAACTCTCTGAAAAACAAAAGTCATATAAATGAACGAAATACTATAAAAATTGTTGCATGTAACATAATTGCCATGTGATGAACGAATTTTTCTCTGTTGTTAATAAGAGATTTGCTATCTTTGCTGCCAGAAATTTGAATAAACAATAAATAGAATTACTATTAACAAAACCTTTATTTACATGGAGAAAATGAAAACTCTCTTGATGAGCATATGCTTGTTGCTCGTCAGTGCGGTATCATTCGCCCAGGTCGAAGAGGCAAGTGGAAATGTTACCGACAACAGTGGAGAACCAGTTATTGGTGCCACTGTCACCGTAGTGGGGGGACAAGGAAATGCAGGTACTGTTACTGATATTGATGGTAACTTTACGGTGCAGGTTCAGTCCGGTTCTAAACTTTCTATCTCTTTTATGGGGTATAAGACTCAGGTGGTGAAGGCTGCCAAGGGTCTGCGCATCGTTCTCGAAGAAGATGCCAAGTTGCTCAACGAGGTAGTTGTTACTGGTTATACCACTCAGCGCAAGGCCGACCTGACAGGTGCCATCTCGGTAGTCAGCGTTGACGAGATAGCCAAGCAGAACGAGAACAACCCTATCAAGGCTCTTCAGGGCCGCGTTCCTGGTATGAATATTACAGCTGACGGTTCTCCTTCAGGAACTGCCACCGTACGTATTCGTGGTATCGGTACGCTGAACAACAATGATCCTCTTTATATTGTTGATGGTGTGCCAACCAAGTCTGGTATGCACGAACTCAATGGTAATGACATCGAGAGCATTCAGGTGCTCAAGGATGCTGCTTCGGCTTCTATCTATGGTAGCCGTGCTGCCAATGGTGTCATCATCATCACTACCAAGAAGGGTAAGGAGGGCAAGGTGAAGGTCGACTTCGATGGTTCTATCTCGATTTCTACTTACGCTCATAAGATGGATGTCCTCAATGCAAAGGAGTTTGGTCAGGTGATGTGGCGTGCCTATATGAACGATGGTATGGATCCTAACACCAATGGTCTGGGCTACAGCTACGACTGGAGCTATAACGAGCAGGGCAACCCTGTGCTCAACGGCATCAGTATGAAGAAGTATCTCGACGATGCGGGTACAACACCTGCTGCTGATACTGATTGGTTTGATGAGACAACTCGCACAGGAGTAGTACAGCAGTATAACGTATCTGTTAGTAAGGGTTCAGACAAGGGTAGCAGCTTCTTCTCTTTGGGTTACTACAAGAACTTGGGAATTATCAAACATTCTGATTTCAACCGCTTCTCAGCTCGTATGAATACAGAGTACAAACTCTTGAAGAATAATTGTCTTACTGTAGGCGAGCACTTCACTGTTAACCGTACTTCTGAGGTTGCAGCTCCTGGTGGCTTCTTGCAGAATGTGTTGCAGTTCAATCCATCTCTGCCTATCTATACTGAGGATGGCAACTATGCAGGTCCTGTAGGAGGTTATCCAGACCGTAATAACCCTGTAGCAGTGTTGGAACGCAACAAGGACAACCGTTATACCTACTGGCGTATGTTTGGTGATGCTTATGTAAACCTCAACCTCTTCAAGGGCTTTAACATCCGTTCCACCTTTGGTCTCGATTACTCACAGAAGCAGCAGCGATTCTTTACTTATCCTATTACCGAAGGAAATGTGGCTAACGACAAGAATGCAGTAGAGGCCAAGCAGGAACACTGGACCAAGTGGATGTGGAATGCTGTGGCTACATATAATAAGGAGATAGGTCAGCATCGCTTCGACCTCATGGCAGGTATGGAGCTTAATCGTCAGGATGATATCTACTTCTCTGGTTACAAGGAAGGTTTCGCAGTACTCAACCCCGATTATATGTGGCCTGATGCAGGTACTACCGGAGCACAGGCTTACGGTGGAGGATCTGGCTATTCGCTCGTGTCTTTCTTCGGTAAGGCCAACTACAACTATGCCGACAAATATATGGCTTCGTTCACCATCCGTCGTGACGGTAGCTCTCGTTTCGGTAAGAACAACCGTTATGCCACCTTCCCATCTGTATCTGCAGGCTGGCGTATCAATCAGGAGAACTTCCTGAAGAAGGCTTCTTGGATTGACGATTTGAAGATACGTGCTTCTTGGGGACAGACTGGTAACCAGGAAATCGACAACTTGGCTCGCTATACCATCTTTGTTAGCAACTATGGAGTGAGCGAAAATGGTGGTCAGAGCTATGGTACCTCTTACGATATCGCAGGAACCAATGGCGGAAGCACATTGCCTTCAGGTTTTAAGCGCAACCAGATTGGTAACGACGACATCAAGTGGGAGACAACCACACAGACCGACTTGGGTCTCGACTTCGCCTTCTTTGGCAATACACTCTATGGTAACTTCGACTGGTACTTCAAGAAGACCAAGGACATCTTGGTTTATATGCCAGGTATCGCCGTTATGGGTGAGGGAAGCTCACAATGGATTAATGCAGGCGAGATGGAGAACCGCGGTTTCGAGTTCAACATCGGTTATCGCAATAAGACCAACTTCGGTCTGAAGTATGACATCACAGCCAATATCTCTTCTTATCGCAACGAAATTACAGCACTGCCTACTACTGTAGCAGCTAATGGTACCTTTGGTGGTAATGGCGTGAAGAGTGTTGTCGGTCATCCTATGGGTGCACAGGTAGGATATGTATGCGATGGTATCTTCAAGAGCCAGGAAGAAATCGATAACCATGCCACTCAAGAAGGTGCTGGTCTTGGACGTATGCGCTGGAGAGACCTCGACCATGATGGTAAGATTACTGAGCTTGACCAGACTTGGATTTACGATCCAGTGCCTGACTTCACTTATGGTTTCAACATCTACTTGGAGTACAAGAACTTCGACTTCACAGCTTTCTTCCAGGGTGTGCAGGGTGTAGACATCATCTCCGACCTAAAGAAAGAGACCGACATCTGGGCTGGTCTTAACGTCGGCTTCTTGAACAAGGGACATCGTCTGTTGAACGCATGGTGTGTGGACAATCCATCCAGCAATATTCCTGCTGTTACCCTTTCCGACAACAATAACGAGAAACGTGTATCTACTTATTGGGTAGAGAATGGTAGTTATCTGAAACTGCGCACTATCCAGTTGGGTTACAATTTGCCACAGAACATAGTCTCTAAGCTATCTATGCAACGTCTGCGTATGTATGTCAGCGCACAGAACCTGTTCACCATCAAGAGCAGTAGCTTTACTGGTGTAGATCCTGAGAATCCAAACTATGGATATCCTATACCACTTAACATTACATTTGGTCTTAACGTAACATTCTAAAAGAGTCAAAATATATGAAAAAGATATTATATTCAGTCCTTACCGTTCTTGCTTTGGTGGGTACGACAAGTTGTTCTGACTTCTTGGATGACCAGAAACCGCAGGGCGTGCTCGACAGCGATATGGTGAAGGAGCCAAGCAATGTGGATAATCTTGTTATCTCGGCTTACGCTGTCTTCACAACAGCCGAAGATGTCAACTCTTCCTTCTCGATGTGGAACTTCGATGTTCGCAGCGATGATGCCTATAAGGGTGGCAACGGAACCAGTGATGGTGATGTGTTCCATCAGTTGGAGATAGAGCAGGGAGTGCTTACCACCAACTGGAATATCAACGATATGTGGGTGCGCCTTTACAATTGTATCTCACGTGTCAACTCAGCCATCTCTGTGCTTGAGACCACCAGCGACAGCTATCAGCTCAAGGCTCAGCGTTTAGGCGAGATGAAGTTCTTGCGTGCCTACGCCCACTTCCTGTTGAAGCGTCTCTACAAGAACATTCCTTTCATCATGGATGCCAACCTGAAGCAGGAAGACTACAATACCCTTTCCAACACTGAGTTCAACAACGATGAGGGTTGGCAGCAAATTATCAACGATGTGGAGTATGCCTATAGTGTGCTTCCAGTGAAGCAGACCGATAAGGGTCGTCCTTCCAAAGCAGCAGCTGCAGCCTTCCTCACCAAGGCTTATCTCTATAAGGCTTATCGCCAGGACGATCCTTCATCCAATCAGGTGACCAGCATCAACAGAGAAGACTTGCTAAAGGTCATTGAGTATAGCAATCCTGACATCTATAGCGCAGGTGGCTTCGATCTCGAGGCTGACTTCCACAACAACTTCCGTCCTGAGACACAGTACGAGAATGGTGTGGAGAGCATCTGGGCCATGCAGTATTCTATCAACGACGGTACCAAGAATGGTAACCTGAACTGGAGCTATGGTCTTATCGTGCCTAATATCCCTGGTGTTACCGATGGAGGTTGTGACTTCTACAAGCCCAGTCAGAATCTTGTGAACGCCTATCGTACCGATGCCGACGGTCATCCTTTCATTGACACCTTTAATAATAAGGACTACGACTTGACACAGGATGCTGACCCACGTCTGTTCCTCACTGTAGGTCTGACTGGTCTTCCATACGAGTTCAACAGCAAGTACATGATGGACGCCAGCTCCACATGGAGCCGTTCTAATGGACTTTATGGTTATTATGTAACCTTGAAGCAGAATGTAGATCCTGATTGTGGTTACATGGTAAAGGGCTCTTGGTGGGGTACACCAATGAACCGCATCGTGTTCCGTTATGCCGACGTACTCTTGGAGCGTGCTGAGGCTTATGCGCAGCTCAACGAGACGGGTGAGGCCATCAAGCTGGTCAACAAGATTCGCCTGCGTGCCAAGCAGAGTACAGGTATGATAGCTAATTATCCTTCTGACTATGGCGTGAAGTTCAATATCTCTACCTATAATGGTTCTTACAGCCAGGAAGATGCTCTGAAGATTGTGAAGATGGAGCGTCGTTTGGAGATGGGTATGGAGAGTGAACGCTTCTTCGACCTCGTGAGATGGGGTGAGGCAGAGAAGGTGCTCAACAAGTACTTTGCTGAGGAGACCAACAACTGCTCTATCTATGGAGAAGCTCACTTTACAGCCAACAAGAACGAATATCTGCCAATACCTTTCTCACAGGTAGCGGCTTCCGACGGACATTACACACAGAACATAGGAGGATGGTAATATGAAGAAATTATTATTTATATTGATGGGCATTCTTGCCCTCACAGCCTGCAGCGAGGATAATGTGTCCGACCTGCAGCTCACAGGAGGCTGTTCTGTTACTGAACTGGCACTCGATGATTATGAAGGAACAGTAGACAAGGCTGCACGTACCATTACCGTACGCGTGCCTGAGACCTACGACATCAGTCAGATGACCTTGAGCAAACTCACACTCAGCGATGGTGCTGTGTGTGATGCCAAGGTGGGCGACAAGATGAATATGCTCCTTGCACAGACCTTGCGCGTGAAGAATGGCGATGTGTTCCTCGACTGGACTCTCGTTGCCAAGCGCGATGAGGCAAAGATTCTCTCTTTCAAGGTGAATGGTATCTATACAGGAGTCATTAACGAGAGCAGCAAGACCATTAACATTAATGTGCCAAAGACGGTGGACATCACCAAGCTGATACCTTCTATCAAGGTGAGCGAGAATGCTACTGTCGCACCTGTTTCGGGTGCACCAGTCGACTTCACGAATCCTGTGGCCTATACCGTAACCAACAATACGGCTACAAGCACCTACACTGTAACCGTCAATCAGATAGGCAAGCCTACTGCTGTATTCGCAAGCTTGGCTCTGACGATGGACGAGCTGGTGCCTGAGGAGAAGGCTGCCTGCGAGTGGATGCTCGCGAATGTGGACAACTCTATCTACGCTTCGTTTACTGATATCAAGAATGGCAATGTAGACTTGAGCGAGTGTAAGGTGATATGGTGGCACTTCCACAAAGACGGTGGAGTGGACGGTAAGGCGAAATTCGAGCAGGCTGCTCCTGAGGCTATTGCCGCACAGGCTGTGCTGAGAGACTACTATAAGGCTGGTGGTTCCTTCCTCTTCACACGTTACGCTACCAATATGCCTGGTGAGTTGGGTATCGACAAGAACGGATTGGCACCTAATAACTGCTGGGGACAGGTGGAGAATGATGCCGAGACTTGTGGAGGTCCTTGGGAATTCAAGATGGGCAATGATGCTGCAGGTTATCATTCCGACCACGCCCTCTATCAGGGACTGGTGAAAGGTGATGACGCCAACAGTGTATACACTACTGATACCAACTACCGCATAACCAACTCTACAGCTCAATGGCATATTGGAACTGACTGGGGTGGTTTTGACAACTATGCCGTATGGAGAGAGAAGACTGGTGGTATCGATCTTGGTTATGGTGGCGATGGAGCCATTGTTGTCTGGGAGTACCCAGCAACAGGTACTTCTGGTAAGACGCTCTGTATAGGTACTGGTTGCTACGATTGGTACAGCGTAGGTCCTTTCACAGAGAAGTTCCATGCTAATGTGGCCCTCATGACCAAGAATGCATTTAATTATCTTATGAACCATTAACAATAAACAAAAATGAAGACAATGATAAATTCTATAATATTGGCATCATGCCTCGCTTTGCCTCTCGCTTCATGCAGCGACAGCGATGCTGCCCCCGAGCAGAAGGACTGGTCTACCACCACTTATTTCAACTCATCCGATGCTGCAGCACAGGATACTTATTACAAGCCTGCTGTGGGCTATGTAGGCGACCCTATGCCTTTCTTCGATCCAGTGGCTGGCGATTTCAAGGTGTTGTATCTGCAGGACTTCCGTCCTAATCCTGAAGGCACTTACCACCCCATCTGGGGTGTAAGTACCAAGGATGCTGCCCACTATACTGCTTTGGGTGAACTGGTTTCTTGTGGCACCCTGAAGTCGCAGGATGCTGCCATCGGTACTGGTTCTACCATCTATGATGAGGCAAGCAAGCTTTACTATACATTCTATACAGGTAATAAGTATAAGCCTACAGGTGACGAGAGCGCACAGGCTGTGATGGTAGCAACTTCTGCTGATTTCAAGACCTGGACCAAGGATCGTACTTTTTTGATCAAAGGTCAGGACTTCGGCTACGATAAGAACGACTTCCGCGACCCATTCGTGTTTAAGGGTGATGATGGCAAGTTCCACATGCTCATTTCTACCAAGAAGGGTGGCAAGGGTAGCTTAGCTGAGTTCGTATCTGATGACTTGAAGAACTGGACTGACAATGGTGTGTTCATGACCATGATGTGGGACCGTTTCTACGAGTGTCCTGACCTCTTCAAGATGGGCGACTATTGGTACTTGGTGTATAGCGAACTTCATCATGCTGTACGCAGAGTGCAGTATTTCAAGGGAAGAACACTTGACGAGTTGAAGGCTTGTACCGCCAACGATGCGGCAAGATGGCCTGATGCTCACGAGGGCTTCCTCGACAGCCGTGGTCTTTATGCCGGCAAGACTGCCAGCGATGGTACCAACCGCTATTTGTGGGGCTGGTGTCCTACCCGGAGCGGTAAGGACAATACTGCTGTGGGTGCTTCGCCTGCAGAGCCAGAGTGGGCTGGCAACTTGGTTTGCTATAAGCTCATCCAGCATGAGGACGGTACGCTGACACTTGGACAGATTGATGCTGTGAGCGAGAAGTACAATCAGGATGTTGCCGTAGAGGTGAAGGAGAGCCAGAATATGACCGAGGCAGATGGCACTTATACGCTTGCAGGCAATGCCGAGCAGCCTGATGCCTACATGCTGATGGGCCGCTTGGGCAGTCACAACAAGATCAGCTTCACCGTCACCACTTCCAACAAATGGGATAAGTTTGGTATCTCTATGGTTCGTGGCTCTGACTCTAAGAAGTATTACACCATGGTTGTCAACCCAGAGGATGAGAACAACCGCAAGGTAAACTTTGAGGAGCAAGGCGTAGAGGGTAAGGGCTTCATTGCCGGAATTGATGGCTACGTGTTTGCCCGTCCTGCCGACAATGTGTACAACGTCACCATCTACACCGACAACAGTATCTGTGTGATGTACATCAATGATGTTTGCAGCTATACCAACCGTATCTATGGCATTCAGAAGAACTGTTGGAGTATCAATAGCTATAATGGCGCCAACGTCAAGATTAGCAATCTGAAGATCAGTCAGTATTAATTGAGAAAGTAGATCAGACACATCGTTTTTCAAAACACCATAACTTTGCGAGGCTCATCTCCCTTTTTGGGGGATGGGCCTTTTTCGTTTTTTTAGGAATCTTCCCCATTTACGAAAATGAGAATGAAAAAATACAGCTACATGAACTCATATTCGGAAGGTTAGGAGCAGAGTTCTGAATGGACTTCATTCAATACGGGGAACTATTCATCCCATTCCTCGAATTCCAATTCCAGTTCCTTGTACTCGGGTTTGTGGGTGCTGTTCTCACGGTCTTCTTTCTTGGCTTCTTCGGTTGTGGCATTGCTCACTGAGAGGCCAATGAGGCGGATGGGGTGGGCGGAGGAATACTCCACCTGCTTGAGCAGAAGTTTGGAGAGAGGCAGTATGTCGGCCTTGCTCTTCAGAATCTTGTCTTGCGAGATGCTTCTTGTTATCTGGGTGAAGTCGGCAAACTTGATTTTCAGGGTGAGGGTGCGGCCTTCGAACTCGCTGCGTTCTATGCGGGTAAGCAACTCCAGGACGGTGTGATAGAGTTGTATGATGACGGCAGAGGGAGTGTATATATCCTCTAAGAAAGTCTGTTCGCATCCCACAGACTTCCTTTCGCGATACGTAACGACGGGGCGATTGTCGATGCCACGTGCAAAATGGTAGAAGACATGACCAGCCTTGCCAAAAACCTCGACGAGATGCTGTTCTGAAACCTTACGTAGGTCGGCTCCGCGGTAAATGCCCATGTAGTGCATCTTCTGCAGAGTCTTTTTGCCTACGCCCCAAAAATCTTCCACGGGCAGTTGAGAGATAAAGTCGAGAGCCTTGTCGGGGTGAATGGTGCAGATGCCGTCGGGCTTGCGATAGTCGGAAGCCACCTTGGCGAGAAACTTGCAATAGCTGATACCTGCCGATGCGGTGAGTCCAGTCTCTGCTTTGATGCGTGCCTTGATTTCGCGTGCCACATCTACAGCCAGCTCTATACCTTTCTTATTATGGGTGACATCGAGAAAGGCCTCGTCGATGGAGATAGGTTCTATGAGGTCGGTATAATCCTGGAAGATGTGGTGAATCTGCTGCGACACCTCTTTATAATGTTCGTGTCGGCAAGGCACGATGTTGAGGTCGGGGCAGAGGCGCTTGGCCTGTGCGATTGACTGTGCAGAATGTACTCCGAAGCGACGTGCCTCATAGCTGGCAGTAGACACCACACCACGTGGACCGTCGAAGCCTACCGCAATGGGTTTGCCCCGAAGTTCAGGATTGTCTCTTTGCTCTACTGCCGCAAAGAAGGCATCCATATCAATGTGTATGATTTTTCTATTCTCCATTCTCATGCAAAAATACAAATAAATCCTTGCTTATGCAAATTTCATTTCTATCTTTCTCAACTTTTGCTGGGTTCAGGAGTTTAGATGATAAAGGAGTTATCACTCCCTTCGGTCGTTAAAAGTTATAGCCATCAGAACGTCGTTTTCGCATCCCTATAGGGACGAGGCTCCATCCCTAATAGGGACTGAGGCTGATCGGTAGTAGGGACGAGGCTCCATCCCTATAGGGACCGAGGTCAATCGGTAGTAGGGATGAAGGTGGGTGAAAATAAAAAAGCCGACGAAACTTCGTCGGCTGATGGCTGTGTTGGTTTAGGGGTTATATATTATCATCCTGGCAGAGCATAATCACCCACAACAAGGTGCTTATAAACATAGTGATACCACACAGAATCAATAAATCGGAAGCCCAGCCTGGCGCTTTTGCCCCCATAACCCAGTCGCAGAGAACCAGTCCTATAATGAAGCTTGCGACGGCAATCCAGCCGCAGACGGTTCTGTCTTTCATCGGTGTAACTTTATATTCTGCCATAATGATGTTTAATTAGTAACATGCTGCAAATATAGAAAAAAGAATCGAATAATCCAAACGTTTTAATAAAATTGTTATCGCAATAGGGGTATACCTAACATTGTCTTTGACTTCTCAAACTTTCGAAACAAGCGAAAGTTCTCATACTTAAATAGAGAATTTTGTGATAAAATAATTAATGGCAGCCAGCAACTCGTCAAGATTATTTTTGATAACGTCTAATACAATATCTCCGTCAATATCAAAATAACCATGTGCAATATGGTTACGAATGCCTATGACATCTTGCCAAGGTATTTCTGGACGTTCATCTAACAAACGGGATTGGGTTAATTTATCTATCTGTTTAACCCCTTCTCCAATAGCCTCTATAAGCATACAACTGGCTGCAAGATTTTTCATGCCTTCTGGCGTACTATAGTAATCATCTACATTTTGTATATCCTTATTCCAATCTTGCAATTGTTCTATAGCTTTTTTTATTTGCAATAAGGTACCTGCTATTCTATTTGATAATGTATATTCCGTCATTTTCTATTTCTTTAAGAAGGTATGGATTGATACGTTTGTGTATTCTTACTATATCGACTGAGCATTCCAGTAAGTTTTCTAAAAAGCGCTTAAGTCTGACAACAAGAAACATTTTCGGTTCCATATCTACACATATATCAACATCGCTACCTTCTTTCTGTTCATTTCTGGAAACAGAACCAAAGAGACGTAATGATTTTACTCCGAAGTTACTTTTTAGTTCTTCGGCGTGAGATAAAATCAGTGAAATGTAGTATTCTCTTGACTTCATATTCATTGTCTTTTTATTCAGGTATGGATAATGCAAATCGAATGCATAGCGTCAAGCTTGTTTGAACGTTTTGCTGAGATGCAACTTATCTTTTGCAAAGATAATGCAAACGAGCGTAGAATATCAAGCTTGCTTGAATATTATGCCGAGTGCAGCTTATCTTCTGCAAAGATACAAAAAATATCTATTAATGCAATAGTAATGAATGAAAAAGTACTGATTTTACTCAATACGACTATTTTAACGGAAAATACAGAACTCGGTGATGAAGGGGGTGAAGATAAAAAAAGCCGACGAAGTTTCGTCGGCTGATGGCTGTGATGGTTTAGGGGGGATTTTGCTCTCATAACCCAGTCGCAGAGAACCTGTCCTATAATAAAATTTACTTAATAAAATTGTTATCGCAAAAGAAGTGACTTTTATGTTGAATCTTGGGATTGATGGAAAGGAAGCCGTCAAGATTGAAAAAAAGGTGCGCCACTAATCCGTGGCACACCTTTTTATGTAAAGATAAGTGTGATTTTATTTCTGGCACTCCTTGCATGGAGTCCAGGGTTTCAGCTGCTTGAAAAAGTCGTTGCCCTTGTCGTCTACGAGGATGAATGCAGGGAAGTCCTCTACGGTAATCTTCCAGATAGCCTCCATACCGAGCTCTGGGTACTCTACGCACTCGATGCTCTTGATAGAACTCTTAGAGAGAACGGCAGCTACACCACCGATAGTTCCGAGGTAGAAACCACCATGCTTCTTGCAGGCCTCTGTCACGATGTCGCCACGGTTGCCCTTGGCAATCATGACCAAGCTGGCGCCATGATCCTGGAACTCGTCAACGTATGGGTCCATACGATTGGCTGTGGTAGGACCCATAGAGCCACATGGATAACCCTCTGGAGTCTTGGCAGGACCAGCATAGAGGATAGGATGGTTCTTGAAGTACTCTGGCATCTCCTCGCCAGCATCCAAGCGAGCCTTGAGCTTGGCATGAGCGATGTCACGAGCCACGATGATGGTTCCCTTCAGGTTGACACGGGTGCTGACAGGATACTTGCTCAACTCAGCGCGTACAGCGTCGATACCCTTGTCGAGGTCGATCTCGATACCCTTGGTACCCTCTCCTGGGTTGCGGAGCTCCTCAGGAATCAACTCTGTTGGGTTCTCGTCCATCTTCTCCAACCAGATACCGTCCTTGTTGATCTTAGCCTTGATGTTGCGGTCGGCAGAGCAGCTTACACCCATACCGATAGGGCAGCTGGCACCATGACGAGGCAGACGGATGACACGGATGTCGTGAGCCAAGTACTTACCACCAAACTGTGCACCCAAGCCAATCTTGTGAGCCTCATTGAGGAGCTTGTTCTCCAAGTCGATGTCGCGGAAAGCACGACCAGTCTCATCGCCAGTAGTAGGCAACTCATCATAGTACTTGATAGAAGCCAGCTTCACGGTAAGGAGGTTCTTCTCGGCAGAAGTACCACCGATAACGAATGCGATGTGGTAAGGAGGACATGCTGCTGTACCGAGGCTCTTCATCTTCTCAACGAGGAATGGGAGGAGGGTGCCTTCGTTCTGGATAGTAGCCTTGGTCATAGGGTAGAAGTAGGTCTTGTTGGCAGAACCGCCACCCTTGGCAACCATCACGAAGCGATACTCGTCGCCCTCGGTAGCCTCGATATCGATCTGGGCAGGCAGGTTGCAACGGGTATTTACCTCATCATACATATTGAGAGGAGCATTCTGTGAATAACGGAGGTTGTCCTGTGTGTATGTGTTGTAAACACCCAAACTCAAAGCCTCTTCGTCCTCAAAGTCGGTCCATACACGCTGACCTTTCTCGCCATGAATGATGGCAGTACCTGTATCCTGGCAGAATGGGAGAATGCCCTTCACGGCAGTCTCTGCGTTGCGGAGGAACTGGAGAGCCACGTACTTGTCGTTCTCAGATGCCTCTGGGTCGCTGAGAATCTTAGCCACCTGGAGGTTGTGCTCACGACGGAGCATGAACTCTACGTCGTGGAAACCCTGCTGAGCCAGCAAAGTAAGAGCTTCCTTGGAAACCTTGAGGATAGTCTTACCCTCGAACTCTGCTGTGCTTACGCCTTCCTTAGAGATAAGGCGATACTCTGTCTTGTCCTCTCCAAGCTGAAACATTGGAGCGTACTTAAAATCTGGAGCTTTTGCCATAATGTTTTTTTGTTGTTATTATACTGTTGAAATATTCAAGTTGTTTTGTTTTGTCAAGAATTTGAGAATTAAAGAATTCTTCTTTTTCCTTCCCCTTATCTGTTGAATTATTGAGAAAGAAGCTCGCACAGCGAACAGACTTCCTGCCAATCTTCATTCTTCCTAATGATTAGCCTTGGAATTATTCTTAAATTCTCTCAAGTTTCGCAAGTTTTACCCCACACGCCCTGAAAGGGCAGAAGCTCTTAGCTCAGGGCAACGCCCTGGGTTATTACGGGCGCAAACCTGTCGCCCTGTAAGGGCAAAAGCTTTAAAACTCCAAACAAAACATAAGGCTTTTGCCCTTACAGGGCGCCTTGCTGATTGCTATTATACCCAGGGCGCTGCCCTGGGTTAGGAGCTTTTGGGCCTTCAGCCCGTACTTAAGCTACATGCGAAAGTTCAGTTAAATTCTCAAATTCTTGACAATAAATCAGAATCCGAAGATATCTTCCTGAGAGAGGCGCTTGATAGGCGCAATCTTCTCGAGGCTCTTCATGTCGAGGTCTTTCTCGTTGCCGAGGATGACCATGCGGTAAGGCTTGCCCACGATATTCTGCTTCTCGAAGTTAGTGATGTCCTGAAGTGTCACGTTCTGGAGCGCCTCATAGAGCTTCTTGTTGGGATCGTAGTCGAGTCCCTTCAGCTTGGCATTGAAGTAAGCGTAGAGCACATTGTCCTTAGTGGTACGCATACTCTGCAGGCTCTTGATGAGGCTCTGCTTAGCCAGGTTGAATGCAGCCTCGTTCTGTGGCAGGTTGTTGATGATCTCGTTGAACACGTTGATGCAGTCCATCATCTTGTCGCTCTGCGAGATGATATGAGTGAAGAAGTATTCTGTATCGTTCTTACGACCAGGGCGTACATAATAAGAACCTGCGTTGTAAGCCAGACCTCTTGTTTCGCGAAGTTCCTGGAAGACGATGGCGTTCATGCTTCCGCCAAAGTACTCATTGAAGAGTCCTACTACGGCAGCATTGTCGTCGGTGAAAGTCTTACCTTCGTTCTGGTACTGGCGCAGATAGATGTTCTTAGCCTCGTAGGGAGCAATGAGAATCTCGTTGCTCTGTGGCTGCTGCTTGGTGTACTCCTTGCCCTGTGGAGCAGGGATGAGTTTCTTGCCAGTCTTATGTTCTTTGGCGAGGAGGCTGTTGAGCTGTTTCTCGCTGTAAGGACCATAATAGAATACGGTGTGCTCGATATTGTCGAGTGCGCCCAGAAGGTTGATCAGCTCCTGTGGATCCATCTTGCGAAGGTCGGCAGGGAGAATCTGATTGCGGCTTGGGTTGTAAGGACCATATACGCAATAGTCCCACAAGCGTGAGAAGTTGGCCTTCTGGTTGGCCTTCATGTCGTTGCCATTCTTCTCTACGAGGTCCACATACTGGTTCCATGAAGTCTTGTCGGCTTTGGCATGATGCAGCAAGTCCTCCAAGAGGCTGAGTGCCTTAGGAAGGTTCTCGTTCAGACCATTGATGTTGATGCTGAGGCTCTTGGTGCCCTGAGCCACACTGTAGTTGCAGGCAATGTTATAGAAAGCCTGTTTGATTTCAGAGACGGTCTTCTTGTCGGTACCTATGTAGCCGAGATAATCAGCAGCATAGCTGTAGCGCATGTCATCCTCGTCGCCCAACTCATAACGGAAGGAGAGGTTGAAGAGGTCGTCCTGTGTGTTCTGTTTGTAGAGCAAAGGCAGCTTTTTGCTGGTCTTGGTGACGGTGAGGTCTTTCTTGAAGTCGAGGAACTCAGGCTGTATAGGAGCCACTTCTGCGTTCTTGATTTCTTTGACGAAATCGCTCTCATACTCGCGGTTTGCAGGTATAGGAGTGATGGCAGGCTTCTCAATCTTCTTGAGCGTCTTGTCCTCGCCGATGCGCTTGTATACACATACGAAGTTGTCGGCACGCAGATGCTTGTTGGCAAAGTCGATGATACCTTTCTTGGTCAACTTGCTCTGGCGGTCGAGCTGCTTGGCTACGTCTTCCCATTTCTGGTCGTTGATGAAGGCGTCCACCATGATGCTGGCTCGGTTCTCGTTGTCGTCGAGTCCTTTGTAGAAGTTGAGCTTCTTGTTTGCCATGACAGCAGGAAGCAATTCGTCGGCAAACTCGCCACGGCGCAACTTGCCCATCTCGTCAAGCACGAGGGCACGTGTGTCTTCGAGCTTCTGTCCCTTGTTGGGCAGTGCCTGAACGATGAAAGCGGTGTAGTCGTGCAGACCATAGTTGAAGGCTCCTGCAGAGGCGAGTTTCATCTTCTGTTCCAGGTCTACCTCGAAGAGTCCTGCCTTGCCGTTGGCGAGCAGGTCGCTGATGACATCGAGGGTGTCGTTCTGCTGGTCGTTGACGCCCTTGAAGAGCCATGCCAGCATCATGTTTTCCTGCTCCTTACCGACAACCGTGGTGTCCTTTACTGCTGTGATGGCAGGCTGTGCCTCGAACTCAGGGCGTGACAGGTTGTCGCTCTTCTTCCATGAGCCAAAGTACTGGTCGATGAGAGCTATGGTCTTGTCGGGGTCAAAGTCGCCAGCCATGACGATAGCTACATTGTTTGGCACATAGTAACGGTGGAAATAGTTCTGTATGTTGATGATACTTGGGTTCTTGAGGTGCTCCTGCTCGCCGATGGTAGTCTGTGTGCCATAAGGATGGGTAGGAGTGAGGAGGCTCCAGAGAGCAGCAAGCTCCTTGGTGGCATCGCTTGCCATGGAGATGTTCTTCTCCTCGTACACAGCCTCCAGCTCTGTATGGAAGCCACGGATGACCATGTTCTGGAAGCGGTCGCTCTGCACCTTGGCCCAGTTTTCTATCTCATTGTTTGGGATGTTCTCCACGTAGCAGGTGACATCATTGCTGGTATAGGCGTTAGTTCCCTCGCTACCGATGCTCGACATGAGCTTGTCGTACTCGTTGGGGATGTTGTATTTGGCGGCCAACTGTGAGATGGAGTCAATCTCGTGGTAAGCCTGCTTGCGCTGTGCGGGATCGGTGAGTTTGCGATAAGTCTCATAGCGGCGGGTTATCTCGTCGAGGTATGGCTTCTCCTTGGCGGCATCGATGGTACCAAACTTCTTGGTGCCTTTGAACATCAGGTGCTCCAGATAGTGAGCCAGACCTGTAGTCTCGGCAGGGTCATTACGCGAACCTGTTTTTACAGCGATGTTGACCTGCAAGCGAGGCTTCTCCTTGTTAACTGACATGTATACTTTCAGACCATTGTCGAGAGTATAGATGCGTGTTTGCATTGCATCGCCTGGTACGGTGGTGTAATGATAGTCTTTTGCGCTGGCACAAAGCGCACCCGATGTGAAGAGTGCCGCCAGCATGATAGATTTTAAATTCATACTTTTATGATTTTATGTTGTATAAATGATTTTCATTTGTTGGACTTTTTATGTGGCAGGACTGATGGAGTTGGCAAAGTGCAGGAAGGTGTCTTCGTCCACGTCGCCCAAGTCGTATTCCTTCTGCGCATCTTTTCTGATGGCTTCGGTCCATAGCGATTTTGCCTCGTCGGCTCTGGTTTCGATCAGCGAGAAGGCTGCCGGTGTGGCTTCTTCGTAGAGCTGTCGGATGAGGCTGAAGGCATAAGCTTTATTGAAATCGGCATAATGGCTGTGAGCCTCGGACAATGCGTTGATAACAGACTCAATGTCTTCGGTTGTTCCGTCGATGATGTCTTCGACGAGTTGACTCTCCAAAGCCTGCGGCAGGAGCAGACCACCCAGATCGGTCCATGCTTCTTCGCCATTCTGGATGGCCTGTTCGGACAGTGGTGTATGTTCATGTCCTTCTTCTTCTGCTGCTGCTGCAGGAAGCGTGGCCTTCTTGATGACTTGACCTAAGTAGAGACTGATGAGCATGTCGTAGAAGCGGATGCCGGAAAGGAGTGAGCTGCGCGGAATGGTGAGTCCCTGATAGTGGTATTCCTGGCATTGAGTTCCGCAAGTGGTGCAGAGCTCTTGCAGAATGCGCCTTCCTTCTGTCGCCTTGCTGATGACAAAAGGCGAGAGCCACTCTTGGTTGATGATGCTCTTGCGGTGCTCGGCTGGTCGTAGGTCGCGCTTGGGCCACTTGTTGATGTCGCGGTAAAGTCCTACAGTGACAAGGTTTCTGCCAGGGATGAGTATGGTCTTCTCTCCCTCGCCAATAATATAGGAGAAGGGGAAGGAGGTTGTGTCGGGATGAGCCATGGTCTTGCCAAGACATACGGAGTAAGCACCGATGTGGGCAGGCAGGAAAAGGTAGGAGCCGCTGGCTGTCTTGGTGCCTCTCTCCAGGATGCCCCAGTGGATGGGTCCCATCTTGTAGGCATGGTTGCTGAAGTTGGTGGCAGAACCGGCATTATAGAACGAAACCTGGCTTCCGATGATGAGCGAACTCTTGTGATGAGAGGCTGAGAACGGACCGCAGAAGGCGGCACATGCTTCGCCATTGCTCATTACCGAGTTGGCAAAGAATACCGATGCCGATGCGGTGAAGCTGTTGTTTATCTGGCAGGCTTCTCCCACGAAACAGTCTTGCAGGTTGGCTCCGTTGGTGATGCTTGCCCCATGGTCGATGATAGTGTTTTCGGCTATGACACCCGTTCCTATATAAACGCTGCTGGTAGCATCTCCCAGGAGGGTGCAGTCACTCAGTCGCTCTGCTCCGTTCACCTCGCAGTAGTCGTTGATGATGCAATTGATAATCTCCTTGGTGTTGGCTATCTTCACATTGTTGCCTATCAGTCCGCGTTCGGGCAGTCGGCTGCTAACATATGCTCTGACTAACTGGAAAAGTGTCTCGCGGAACTCCTTGTTATGAGAATGCTTGAGCATGAGTACTGCCAACTGACTGCTCAGTTCGGAGAAAGAGATGATGTTCCCATCGCCAGCCTCGTTGAGTACACTGATGACATTGGCTTCTCCATAGGTAGCTCCCTCTGTAGTCTCTATTGTGGATACGTTGGACAGGTAGCACTCGTCACCGATGGTATAGTTATTGATGAATCCTCCTATGTTTTCGATGAGGCAATCGTCTCCGATGATGACATTGTGCAAGGTGGCATTGCGGATGCCCGAGTGCTTGTGAAAGCCCGGACTTACCTCGATGCTCTTGTCGAAGCAGCCTATGCAGACTTCTCCGTAGAGCATTACCTGACGCATGTGTTCGGGATTGAAGTCTTCTGCGACGTTGACGGAAGTCCAGTCCTCAGCCCAACAGCCATTCTGTTGCAGCTGTTCTATCTCTTCGGTGGTAAGCGGTCGGTAATCGTTCATAGTTGTTGTTTTTTATTCGTAGTCCTGATACAGGAAATCATTATAGGGATACTTCTGTACGTGCAGCTCGCGCACTTTCTTGTACAGAATGTCGCGGAACTCGTCGATGTTCTCCTTGTTCTTGGCAGAGATGAAGAGACAGTCGTCGTGCAACTTCGCCATCCATGTGCGCTTGAGTTCGTCGAGGGTGATGTTTTCTTTCTGTATAGGAGTAAGGTCGTCTTCCTCCTTCTCTACCCAGGAGTAGTTGTCTATCTTGTTGAAGATGATCATCGATGGCTTGTCGGCGCAGCCCAGTTCCTTCAGGGTTTTCTCCACCACCTGTATCTGCTCCTCGAAATCAGGATGTGAGATGTCGACAACATGCAACAGCAGGTCGGCCTCGCGTGTCTCGTCGAGGGTGCTTTTGAAAGAGTCTACCAGGTCGGTAGGCAACTTGCGGATAAATCCTACTGTGTCGGCCAGGAGGAAAGGCAGATTTTCCACCACGACCTTTCGTACGGTGGTGTCGAGAGTGGCGAAGAGTTTGTTCTCGGCAAAGACCTCGCTCTTGGAGAGCAGGTTCATAATGGTGCTCTTGCCCACGTTGGTGTAGCCGACAAGGGCCACACGGATGAGTCGGCCGCGGTTCTTGCGCTGAGTGGTCTTCTGCTTGTCTATCTCGGCCAGGCGTTCTTTGAGCAAGCTCATGCGGCCGAGGATGATACGACGGTCCATCTCAAGCTGGGTTTCACCAGGACCACGCAATCCTACAGAACCTTTACCGCCACCCGAGCCAGAACCACCGCCCTGGCGCTCAAGGTGAGTCCAGAGTCGTTGCAGACGAGGCAACATGTATCTATACTGTGCCAATTCCACCTGTGTCTTGGCGGCTGCAGTCTGGGCGCGCATGGCAAAGATGTCGAGAATAAGAGATGTGCGGTCGAGAATTTTAACCTGTAGCTCTTGCTCAATATTGCGTATCTGCTTGGCAGACAGCTCGTCGTCGAAGATGACCATTCCGATCTCGCGGTCTTCTTCCTCTTCTTCCTTAATGTATTGTTTGATTTCCTCGAGCTTTCCCTTTCCTACATAGGTGGTCTGATTGGGAGCGACAACCTTCTGCGTGAATCGCTTGACGGTTACCGCTCCTGCCGTATCGGCAAGAAATTCCAGCTCGTCGAGGTATTCCTTGGTCTTGGCTTCGTCCTGCTCCTTGGTGATAAGACCCACGAGAACGGCAGTCTCTGCCTTGACTTCTGAGATGACAAATTCCTTCATTGATTAGCTTGTTATTATATAATAGGTGCAAAGTTAATAAAAAAAGCTATTTCTATGGAATACTGACTGCATAATTTATGCTTTTTTTAAGAAAAAGGCTTGTTGGGTAACTGCTCAGCACCTCTATTGAAACTTTTATTGAATAGAAAAGTCTCGAAATATGAAAGCGGCTTCGATAGTCAATTAAGCCTATTTCGTAGAGCAATGAAAGCGGCTTCGTAAGCAGTTGAAGCCTATTGCATTATTCTGATAGTGTGGTTTAACGATTTTAGTTGACCACTTTAAACTTTATTGATAATACACGTTGACTCACAGTATTAACGTAACAACTCATGACAATATGGATGCTGAGTAATTACCTTGTTTGGTACGCAAAAAGAGAAGCAAATACCGCAAACGTTTACGTGATTTTTTTGCGTAAAAAAAGAGATATATTTGATTTAAATCAATTATTTGTATTATATTTGCACTCGAAAAGAAACACAAACTGATTTTCAAAAAGATCATAACTACATAAAAAACACAAAACTGCTGAAACATTCAAAAACGTAAGAATTGCCCCGACGTGATGTCGGGGCATTTTTTTGTCCTTCTGTTTATGCTTTCTGTATCGCCTTTTTGTGTATGTGTTTGCAGGTTTTGCAGATGTTTAAAAGTCTGATGCTCAGCGACGATACTTCTTAAACGTGTACTTGTGTGAGTTTGGAAAACAAGTGAAGATGGTGATGCTCTTGTTAGTCTTTGTGTGCTTTCTGCCAGCTTGTGTTGAAAGATCTTTCTTTTTTCTTGTGTAGAGCAAAATAATATTATCTTTCTATTTTTTTGTAGGTTGCTGTCATCTGTTGCAGACTGTCTGTCTTGGTACGGTCGTCAGTCTGCTTGGCGGTCATTTCTTTAACTCCCCATTTTTGAAACTTCAGTTTATGTAACCAAAAAGAGGGTGTGTCGTGAACTTATGACACACCCTCTTATCTTATGATGGTTCAACTTACGCAAGTAGCGTAGTTGTTTCTCTTTCTGTCGTTAACATTACTTGTTCTCGAATACCAATCCGCCTTCCTTGGTGTGGTCGATGGTGATAGGTTTCTCACGACTGACTTCCTCGGCGAGGATCTTCTTGCTTAAGTCGTTCAATACATAGTCTTGTATTGCGCGCTTTACAGGGCGTGCGCCAAACTCTGGATCGTAGCCCACCTCTGCCAAATATTGGATGGCGGCAGGAGTCCAGCGAAGTTCGAAGCCCTGAGGAGCCAACATCTTCTTGACTCTGTTCATCTGAAGCTCAACCACTTGGCTAATCTGCTCTTTGGTGAGAGGCTTGAAGGTGATGATGTCGTCGATACGGTTCAGGAACTCCGGACGGAAGGTCTTTCTCAACATATCACGGCTTGCGTTGGAAGTCATGATGATGATGGTGTTCTTGAAGTTTACTACACGGCCTTTGTTGTCGGTCAGTCGTCCGTCGTCCAATACCTGAAGCAGGGTGTTGAAGACATCGGGATGAGCCTTCTCAATCTCATCGAAGAGAACCACACTGTATGGTTTGCGACGAACAGCCTCTGTCAGCTGTCCACCCTCATCATAGCCTACGTATCCTGGAGGCGCACCTATCAGACGGGTGACGCTGAACTTCTCTTGATATTCACTCATATCGATACGTGTCATCATCGACTCGTCATTGAAGAGATATTCTGCCAAAGCCTTGGCAAGCTCAGTCTTACCCACACCGGTTGTGCCGAGGAAGATGAAACTTGCGATAGGACGTTTCGGGTCTTGCAAGCCGGCACGTGAGCGGCGTACAGCATCACTCACTGCGGTGATGGCCTCGTCCTGACCGATGACTCTCTTGTGGAGTTCTTCCTCCAAATGGAGCAGTTTCTCACGCTCACTCTGCATCATACGGCTTACAGGTATTCCGGTCCAGCGGCTTACCACCTCGGCAATATCGTCGGCAGTAACCTCTTCGCGTATCATGGCCTCGCCACCTTGAGTGCTCTTCAGTTGTTCCTGGATGCGCTTGATGTCTTCTTCGAGAGCAGTCAGCTTAGAATATCTGATCTCAGCCACGCGCTCGTAGTTGCCTTCACGTTCCATGCGCTCAGCCTCAAACTTCAGGTTCTCAATCTCCTGCTTGTCTTGCTGAATTTTATTGACGAGGTCTTTCTCTCCTTCCCATTTTGCACGGAAGTCGCGTTCCTTGTCCTTCAGCTCGGCAATCTCCTTGTCGAGTTGCTGAATCTTAGGCTGGTCGTTCTCGCGTTTGATGGCCTCACGCTCTATTTCCAACTGCTTTAGGTGACGTGTGATCTCGTCCAGTTCCTCAGGCACGGAGTCGCGCTCCATACGGAGTTTGGCAGCAGCCTCGTCCATCAGGTCGATAGCCTTGTCTGGCAGGAATCGGTCGGAGATGTAGCGTTCAGAAAGTTTGACAGCTGCGATACAGGCGTCGTCCTGAATACGAACCTTGTGATGGTTCTCGTAACGTTCCTTGATGCCTCGGAGAATGCTGATGGCGTCCACCTCGTCAGGCTCGTTGACCATTACGGTCTGGAAACGACGTTCCAAAGCCTTATCCTTCTCGAAGTATTTCTGATACTCGTTGAGGGTGGTGGCACCGATGGCTCTCAACTCGCCACGTGCCAATGCAGGCTTCAGAATATTGGCAGCATCCATGGCGCCTTCTCCACCGCCGGCACCTACCAAGGTGTGAATCTCGTCGATGAAGAGGATAATCTGTCCGTTGGCGTTGGTCACTTCCTTGATGACGCTCTTCAGTCGCTCTTCGAATTCGCCTTTATATTTAGCACCAGCCACCAGTGCGCCCATGTCGAGCGAATAGAGCTGCTTGTTCTTCAAGTTCTCCGGTACGTCGCCACGTACGATTCTTTCGGCAAGTCCTTCAACGATGGCGGTTTTACCAGTACCAGGCTCACCGATAAGGATTGGGTTGTTTTTCGTCCTTCTTGATAAGATTTGGAGCACGCGACGTATCTCCTCGTCACGTCCGATTACGGGGTCGAGCTTTCCACTTCTGGCTTGTTCAACCAAGTTCTTGGCGTATTTCTCCAGACTCTGATAGTTTTCGTCTGCACTTTGGCTCTTCACGTTTTGTCCCTGACGAAGAGCCTGGATGGCAGCGAGCATGTCTTTCTCGTTGGCGCCGGCATCTTTCAGGATGCGGGCTGCTGTAGAGTTGCCTTTCAGAATGGCGAGCAGAATAGGCTCTACGCTTACGAACTCGTCGCCCATCTTCTTGGCAGTATCCTCGGCGTTGATCAATATCTGATTGGTGTCATTGGAGAGGTATGGCTGTCCGCCACCCTGTACGCGGGGAAGATGCTGCAATTCCTGCTGCAGGAGCATGGAGATCTGTCCTCCGTTCATGCCCAACTTCTGGAAGATATAGTTGGTCACATCAGGTGCTTTCTCGATGATTCCGCTGAGAAGATGCACCGGCTCGATGGTCTGCTGACCATTTCGTTGCGCTGTGTTCACAGCGGCTTGCACCGCTTCTTGCGCCTTGATTGTAAATTTGTCGAATGTCATATATTTCTCCTTTCTTGTTTTATTTGTTTCGTTATGTTATTTGTTGTTTGCCAACCGTTGAAGCGAAATGTGTGCCGAGGTGCAGAGTGCTGACATTCTGTCTTGTTTTTCGTTGTTTTTTAGACTTTTATAGTTGAAAATGCTGTCAATGTGTCGGTAATCGGGTGCTTGACGGGAGACGAGTTTTGTACTTTGTGAATGATTCTCTTTGGTCTTAATAGACGACCGGCTTTGGTCTTAATAGACGACCGGCTTTGGTCTTAATAGATGACCGGCTTTGGTCTTAATAGATGACCGGCTTTGGTCTTAATAGATGACCAGCTTTGGTCTTAATAGATGGCAGAAATGGCTTTTAGGGTTAACTCAGGTCAAGAAACATCGTTCTTGCGTTAAAAAGCTAATAATAACACGAGTGATTTTTGGTGGGCTCAAATATTATTTGTACCTTTGCACCATTATTTCAAATAAGTAGAAATCAATGGCTGAAACAAAGAAAATCAAGACAGCTTTAGTGTCTGTCTTTCACAAGGACGGCTTGGATGAACTCCTTGCCAAGTTGAATGAAGAGGGTGTTAAATTCTTGAGTACCGGTGGTACACAGAAGTTTATCGAGTCTCTCGGTTATGAATGTCAGAAGGTGGAGGATGTAACCACTTATCCATCCATCCTCGGTGGACGTGTGAAGACTCTTCATCCAAAAATATTCGGAGGTATTCTTGCACGTCGCGACAATGAGGGCGATCAGGAGCAGATGAAGGAGTATGAGATTCCAAGCATTGACCTCGTGGTAGTAGACCTTTATCCTTTCGAGCAGACTGTGGCAAGCGGTGCAAGTGATGCCGATATCATTGAGAAGATCGATATAGGCGGAATCTCTCTGATCCGTGCCGGAGCCAAGAACTTCAAGGATGTTGTTATCGTGCCCAGCAAGGCTGAGTACGGTGTGCTGCTCGATATCTTGAAGAAGAAAGGTGCTGAGACCGATATCGAGGATCGCAAAATGTTTGCAGAGCGTGCCTTTGGCGTAAGCTCACACTACGATACAGCTATCCACGCTTGGTTCGCTAAGTAATGTGCGTCAAGTTTTAGTGCTGGCGTAGATATTTTAAGCTTAAAATAAACAATTAGTAATTACAAAAGAAAATGGGATTTTTTTCATTTATTCAGGAAATCGCAATGGACTTGGGAACAGCCAACACCATTATTATCAGCGATGATAAGATTGTGGTGGATGAACCCTCTGTTGTAGCCCTCGACCGCCGTACAGACAAGATGATTGCTGTAGGTGAGAAGGCTAAGATGATGTACGAGAAGACTCATGACAATATCCGTACTATCCGTCCTTTGCGTGATGGTGTGATAGCCGACTTTACTGCATGCGAGCAGATGATGCGCGGTCTTATCAAGATGGTGCATACAGGAAGCCGTCTTTTCTCTCCCTCACTCCGTATGGTAATCGGTGTGCCTTCTGGTTCTACCGAGGTGGAGCTCCGTGCTGTACGCGATTCTGCCGAGCATGCCGACGGACGTGATGTTTACTTGATTTTTGAACCTATGGCAGCAGCTATCGGTATCGGTATCGATGTGGAGGCGCCAGAGGGAAACATGATAGTTGATATAGGTGGCGGTTCCACCGAGATTGCTGTCATCTCACTTGGCGGTATTGTGAGCAACAACTCCATCCGTACAGCCGGTGACGACCTGACTGCTGATATCCAGGAGTACATGAGCCGTCAGCACAACGTGAAGGTGTCTGAGCGTATGGCCGAGCGTATCAAGATACATGTAGGCTCTGCTCTTACCGACCTGGGTGATGAGGCTCCAGAAGACTTTATTGTTCATGGTCCTAACCGCATCACAGCTCTGCCTATGGAGGTGCCTGTATGCTATCAGGAGATAGCTCAGTGCTTGGACAAGACTGTGGCAAAGATCGAGAATGCTGTGCTCTCAGCTCTTGAGAACACTCCTCCTGAACTCTATGCTGATATCGTGAAGAATGGTATCTGGCTCTCTGGTGGTGGAGCTTTGCTCCGTGGACTCGACAAGCGTCTCACTGCCAAGATCAACATTCCTTTCCATATTGCCGAAGATCCATTGCACAGTGTGGCTAAGGGTGCCGGCATCGCGCTGAAGAATGTAGACCGCTTCTCGTTCCTGATGAGATAATTGAAAATCTGAATTTCAGAGAAACTATAGCGTATGCACAACCTTACAGAGTTTCTGGCGAAACACAACCACTGGTTTGTGTTCCTGGTGCTTGAGGTAGTGAGCATGGTACTGCTCTTCAGATACAACAGTTATCAGGGCAGTGTGTGGTTCTCGTCGGCCAACGCCGTTACGGGCAAGGTGTATGAGTGGGATTCGGCTGTGGAGAGTTTCTTCTCGCTGTCAGGCGTCAACAGTCAGCTCACTCAGCGCAATGCTTTCCTGGAACAGCAGGTAAGAATGCTGGACGACAGTATCGCCCGCCTTACCCGCAGTCAGGAAGCTGCAGTGACACGCTTGTCAAGCATGGTTCCCTTCCAGGGATGCAGGCTTATTCCGGCAAAGGTCGTCGCCAATATGGTGAACAGATACGACAACCTTATCACTATAGATAAGGGTTCTGCCGATGGAGTGAAGCGCGATATGGGCGTGGTTTGTGGCATGGGCGTGGTAGGCATTGTCTACTTGGTGTCTGAACATTACAGCATCGTCATCCCAGCTCTCAACAGCCATTCCAATATCAGCTGTACCATACAGCGCCGTGGCTATTTCGGCTATCTGCGCTGGCGAGGTGGCTCTTCACAGCTGGCTTATCTCGAGGACGTGCCAAGACATGCTCACTTCAAGTTGGGCGACAATGTGGTGACGAGTGGATATTCATCGGTCTTCCCTCCAGGAGTCATGGTGGGAAAGGTTCTGCATGTGTTCAATTCGGCAGACGGACTGTCATATCGTGTACAGGTTAAGTTGTCTACCGATTTTGCCCGCTTGCGCGATGTGTGCCTTGTTGATGATTCTGCCTTGCAGGAACGTATCGACCTGATGCGGGCAGCACAGGATTCCATCAAGCCACAGTAATGCACTCTGCCGTTTCGCAGAAACAAAACAGATTTTAAAGACAACACTTTTTCAATTCTTTTTGAAAAATGAGTATAGATATAGTAAAGCGATGGGGAGTATTCTTTGTTCTCCTGCTGGTGCAAGGACTGGTGTGTAACCATATACATCTTTTCCATTGCGCCACACCGCTTCTGTACATCATGTTCGTGCTCCACTTTCGTCGTAACACGCCTCGTTGGCAAATGTTATTGTGGAGTTTTGCCCTGGGATTGGGAGTCGACATCTTCGCCAACACTCCGGGTGTGGCTGCTGGCTCTATGACGGCAATAGCTCTCTTGCAGCCTTATCTGCTCGAGCTGTTCCTGCCCCGTGACAGTTCTGACGACTTGCTTCCTGGCGTGCGCACGCTTGGAAGTTCTTACTTTTGGTATTCGCTCATCATCGTGGTGATTTATTGCCTGCTCTTCTTTACACTCGAGACTTTCAATTTCTTCAACTGGTTGCAGTGGATAGAATGTATCGTGGGAAGTGCTGCTCTCACCTATGTGTTGCTGATGGCCATAGAGAATGTGCGCAAGTAGTTTTTCCCTTTCGCCTTCTCTCTACGAAATTGACGGAGAACGAATCATACTCTATGCATGCATAGAATGATACATATATATAATAAGGTATATATAATAATAAGGTGTAAGGGTAAAATATATAAAAAATAGGGCGTATTATATAAATAGGTATTATGATCGATTATAATCTCGAAAAACGTAAGTTTGTGATAGGTGGAGTGGCCATAGGAATTGTGACCATTTACATCATTCGTCTCTTTACGTTGCAGATTATGAGCGACGACTATAAGAAGAATGCCGACAGTAATGCCTTCCTCAAGCAGGTGGAATATCCGTCACGTGGAGCCATCTACGACAGAAACGGCAAACTGATGGTGTACAATCAGCCGTCTTATGATATCATGGTGGTGATGAACGAGGAGAGTGGAAGACTCGACACGATGGACTTCTGCAACTCGCTTGGCATTACAAAAGAGTTCTTCATCAAGCGCATGAACGATATCAAGGACCGTTCCAAAAATCCCGGTTATTCGCGTTACACCCAGCAGCTCTTCATGGGACAGTTGTCCGATAAGGACTTCAGTGTGTTCCAGGAAAAGATGTTCCGTTTCCCAGGTTTCTATGTGCAGAAGCGAAGCATACGTGAATACACCGGTCCCTATGCTGCCCATGTGCTCGGAGATGTGGGAGAAGTTTCGGAGAGCGATATAGAAGATGACAGCTACTATCAGCCAGGCGACTATATCGGTAAACTCGGTGTGGAGAAATACTATGAGAAAGAGCTCAGGGGAGAGAAGGGTATCAAAATCAAACTTCGTGATGCGCACGGACGAATACAGGGAAGTTACCAGCGTGGCAAGTTCGATCAGCGTCCTGTGGCAGGCAAAGACCTTACTCTGGGCATCGACCTGAACCTGCAGGCTCTTGGAGAGCGACTCCTTCAAGGAAAGATAGGCAGTATTGTAGCCATCAATCCCAAGACGGGCGAAGTGCTTGCCATGGTGTCGTCGCCCTCTTATGATCCACGTAGGTTGGTAGGAAAGATGCGCGGAAAGATGCACCGTTACCTTTCGCACGACCCCTGGAAACCGTTGCTCAACAGAAGTATCATGGGTCAGTATCCACCGGGTTCAACCTTCAAGACTACTCAGGCGCTCACATACCTCACCGAAGGAATCATCACGCCGGGTACAGCTTTCCCCTGTCATCATGGATTCTCTTATCGCGGACTGCATGTAGGCTGTCACGGACATCCTTCTCCTATAGCACTCGTCGATGCCATCAGTACCTCCTGCAATGGCTACTTCTGTTGGGGACTCTATTATATGATGGGCAACAGGCGCAAGTATCCCAATGTGCAAGTGGCTATGAACACCTGGCGCGACTATATGAAGAGTATGGGATTCGGATACAAACTTGGTATCGACCTGCCTGGCGAGAAACGAGGACTGATTCCTAATGCCGAGTTCTACGACAAGGCTTACCGAGGGTCATGGAACGGACTCACCATTATCAGTATCTCTATCGGACAGGGTGAGGTCAACCTCACTCCTCTGCAGATAGCCAATCTTGGAGCCACCATCGCCAATCGAGGATTTTATTATGCGCCCCATGTGGTGCGCAAGGTGAAGGGTGAACCGCTCGATACACTCTATACTCGTCGTCATTACACCATGGCCTCGAAAAAGGCATACAACTATGTCGTGGCAGGTATGCGCAGCTCTGCCTTGAAGGGAACCTGTAAGATGCTTGCCCGTTATGACTTTGAACCATGCGGCAAGACCGGTACTGCACAGAACCGTGGTCACGACCACTCTGTGTTCATGGGTTTCGCACCGATGAACAATCCTCAGATAGCCATCGCAGTATATGTTGAGAACGGTGGCTGGGGAGCCGACTATGGTGTGCCTATTGGTGGACTCATGATGGAGCAATATATCAAAGGCAAGCTGTCGCCAGCTTCTGAGGCTCTTGCCGCACAGATGCAGGCACGAAGAATTGCCTATGGCTCAAGCAGCAGATAGAAATATCAGGGAGATGGGTGCTTCATCTTAAGCAACAGGAAGCGCCTCTCTTCTTCAACTTTTAATAACCCAAACTCGCTCGATTTGCGATATTTGAATAAGTAATATGGTTCAATCAGATAACAGACAACAAGGTGTGCTTCGTTCGCTCGACTGGTGGACGATAGGCATTTATCTGGCGCTTCTCACCTTTGGATGGATAAGTGTCTGTGGTGCCAGCTATACCTATGGCGACAATGATATTTTCAGTCTTGGTTCTCGTTCGGGAATGCAGATTATCTGGATAGGAACCTCCATCACGCTCGGTTTCATTATCTTGTTGCTCGATGACAGGTTCTACGACACCTTCTCTTATGTCATCTATGCCGCCTTGGTACTGTTGCTCTTTGCCACCATCTTCAATCCGCATAGTATCAAGGGTTCCCGTTCGTGGCTTGTGCTTGGACCTTTGCGTCTGCAGCCAGCTGAGTTTGCCAAGTTTGCTACGGCTCTTGCCATTTCCAAGTTTATGTCGAGCTATGGCTTCAATATTCATCGCATGAAAGACTTCTTTGCTGCAGCCTTTATCATTATCCTTCCGATGATATGTATCGTGGGACAGCGCGAGACGGGTTCTGCACTTGTCTATTCTGCCTTCTTCCTTATGTTCTATCGTGAAGGAATGCCTGGCAGTATTCTCTTTACTGCCGTTGCCATGGTGGTTTACTTCGTGGTGGGTGTGAAGTACGAAAATGTGATGATGTGGGATGGACAAACGTCGGTAGGCGAGTTTATTGTACTCTTACTTGTGCAAATCTTTTCTACGGGCATGGTGAGCAACTATATTCACAATGGGCGGCAAACGGTACAGATGCTTCTCTATACTGTCGGCATCACTTTGGGATGTATGCTCTTCTCTGTTTACGTCATTCCTTTCGATGTGACCTATGTTCAGTTGATTGTAAGTTTCGTGCTCATTGGATTCCTGTTCTATCAGGGCTTATCCGCACGCATCAGAAACTATTATTTCATCGCCTTGTTTGCCTTAGGGTCCTTGGCTTTCTTCTATTCTGCCGACTATGTGCTCAACAATGTGATGGAGCCTCATCAGCGTGTGCGTATCAACGTACTTCTTGGACTGGAGGAAGACTTGGCTGGTGCGGGTTATAATGTGCACCAGAGTGAGATTGCGATAGGTTCTGGTGGTCTTCAGGGAAAGGGCTTCCTTAATGGTACACAGACCAAACTGAAGTTTGTGCCCGAGCAGGACACCGATTTCATCTTCTGTACCGTGGGTGAGGAGGAAGGATTCTTAGGATCGGCAGGAGTGCTGTTGCTGTTCTTGGCTTTGATCATCAGGCTGATTATTCTTGCCGAGCGGCAGCCCTTCAAGTTTGGGCGAGTATATGGTTATAGTGTACTCAGTATCTTCCTCTTTCACGTGTTTATTAATGTAGGTATGGTATTGGGACTCACTCCTGTTATCGGCATCCCGCTTCCGTTCTTCAGCTATGGCGGCTCGTCGCTCTGGGGCTTTACCATCCTTCTCTTTATCTTCCTCAGAATCGATGCGGGAAGAAATCTGGTAAGAACTTGATGGAGGAAGAGGATAGGAGTGAGGTATGATGCTCCAAACTTCGCATGATGCAAAGGTAAATGAAAAAGAAAGGCTATTCCCTGTAATTATTTGTTCCCAGATTTTGCCTACTTGCTTTTGGGTAATCTGTAAGTGAAAATATGGATTTTTGTATAAGTAGCTTCCTCTTTTTATCATTTTCCACAAAATAAAATTCTATTGTTGTACGACTATATATGTTCATGTTGTACGACAATACACCCTCATGTTGTACGACTTGAGCGCTCAAGTCGTACAACTATATAGTCTTATGTCGTACGACATGAGGACATAATAAAATCTAACTTGAAGCATTGAAGATATAATAATTTGATTCTCAGCTTGTTAGTATTTTGTTTTATATTTTCCATATTCACGCACAAATAGAAATCAGTTGAAAATATCGAAATCCCAGTAAGGGAAAAGTAAAGAAAAATTTATGAGTGTGTTGTGCCGTCTCCGGTCTGTGCAGAGGGACACAGAAAAATACCAATACATTGATGCCAAGTTGAATACTGCATTTTCGCTAAGCATATTAGCGAATGTGTCATGCTATTTACTGCAAATCACAAGTACTTTCAGTATCAAAAGCAAGTTCTTGCATTAGGCATCAAAGTCTTATGAGGAAAAAGAGTCTCTAAAGAGAGTGCTTTAAGTACCCATGTCGGACCCTTTATCTTAAAAATGTCAATCAGTAATGGATGATCAATCTGTCTTGCAGGATAGATGGGATTCTGTGTTTATCACATGCTGCACAACAATGCAGTAATTATGGACCATGGTAATTATATAACTTTTTAATTCTGTCAACTTAGACATTTTTTTGCAGAAAGTTTTTGTTGTTTCAATATTAATTGCTAAATTTGTGGGCAGTTATTGGAAGATAAGTGCTTATAGCTTTGATTCCATAGATAAAAGCCTCGTTTTATACCGAGCCTTTATATGAGATTAAAACTTTGTATAATTGGCGATTAGGGTGTAGAGGCACGACATATTTAAGGCGCATACTTGGCGCTTTGTTCACGACTGATAGAAACTTCGCAACTTTCAGATACTGTCATGGACTTAGCAACGGTAGGTGTCCTCGGGTGTGATTATATCACTGCCAATGGAGTATTGTACCTATGTGTTTATAGGTAGAATTACTCCATGTGGTGGAGTATATCATATCGGCGTGGGCTTCTAACGTTGTCTGTTCAACAGTATCGGGCAATGCGAAGGCCTCTATCAGTGGAACAGACGACAGGCGGTTCCCACGCTTTTTTATGTTCGTTAAAAAACTTAGTATTATTATGCTGTATATTTGGGAACAAACAGCGTATGTGTCACCTAAATATAACCTCGAGCATAATGAAGCAAAAAGTTTCTTTACTTATTGGTATTATTGCAATTGTTATAATAATATTATTTTCAATAAAAAAGCCAACTCCTATTCCTGAACATCCAAAATTGGATGGTACTAATGCTGTCCTTAAAAACAAGGATACAAAAGCAAGTTTGAAGAATTATCAGATGAATTTTTATATGGAAAATTCTGCCAGTATGGATGGCTATGTTAATGGAAATACTGAATTTAAGGATGTTCTTGGGAGGATGATAGTTTCTTCACATCATAATTGTAAAAGTACTGATTTCTATTTTGTGAATAATCAAGTTTATAAAGCAGACCAAAGTGCAATAGATTTTATTCAGATGCTTAATCCTGCTAAGATAAAGGTGGGTAATGTGGGCTCGACAGATGTTAATCAAATTTTTAGGAATATATTGAAAGAGACAAAGAAAAATGTAATATCTGTTCTTTTCTCTGATTGTATTTACTCTGTTACAGACGTGAACAGTCAGTTGGACAATGCCAAAAATGCTACGACAGATGCTTTCTTGACTGCTTTGTCTAAGAACAACTTGATGGCAACTATAATACTTCAGTTTGTTTCTAAGTTTGATGGATTTTATTATGATAGAAATGACAAGCCTTTCGTATGTAAGTCTCCACGTCCTTTTTATGTTGTGATTACAGGTAATAGAGATGCACTTAAAACTCTATATGCAGATTTCAAAGTAGATAACTTACCTGGTCTGAAAAACAAATGTTTCTTATCTTCAGAAAGTTGGTCCTTGGATGATAAAAATGCTTGTGCCATCATTTCTGACTATACAAATGCTCGAAGAATCAAGACGATGAAGAACTATTTGGATTTAGACGAAATTTCATTAGATAGAAGTGCTACTTCTTTGCAATTTGCAATTGGTGTGGATTATTCCAATATTTTTGTAGATGATACCTATATATTGGATAAGGACAATTATCAGGTAGAACCAGATAGTTACAAGGTTGTTGGCGTGTCAAAGGCATCTTCTTCAGCTATAGGAGATTTTTCCATGCAACCAACAAAACCTTATGCTATTACGCTAAGTGTGCCTAATGGCTCTTTTGCGCCGATGGTTACTTTAAGTTTGAAAAAGGGTATTCCTGCTTGGGTAAAAAAGGCTAATGTGGCAGACGATTCTGGTTATGTTCCTTCTTCAACACAAAGTTTTGCGATACAAAAGATGATAGAAGGAATTTCTGCTGCATACAATGAAGACTATGCAGATTATTTTAAAGTTCAAGTAAACATAAATAAATATAATAAATGATATGGCTGATTTTGTAGCAAATTTTTTTGAATTATGGGGTGTAGCTTATTTAGGGCCATTCTCACAGTACATGTATAAGGCGGACTTGTATTTTGTGCCTTTTTTATGGTTACTATTCTTACCATTGATTGTGCTGTTCGTGTATTATAAACTTTGGGACAATATTCGTTTGGCAAAAACTTGGATATGGTTCGTGGTTATCCTCGTTGTGTCTTTGGTGGTAGCTGCTATAGGCTTCAGTAATGCGGATAATGGGTTGTATGACTATTTGAATGCACATCATGTAACAAATAGTAAGATAGAAGATGTGGATTATATCTATTTTTCCCTAATTTGCTTTGGTTGGTCTATAGTGTGTTCTTTCATCTTATCACTGATTTTGAAATACTTTAGTGTAAAAGGAAGGTATATTCCATTTTAATTAAGAGTTTATGAGTAAGTTATATTTATTTGGTATAGGAGGAACTGGTTCTCGAGTAATCAGGTCTCTCACGATGCTATTAGCTTCTGGTGTTGATGCTGGTGTTGATACAATTGTTCCTGTTCTCATTGATCCTGATTTAAGTAATGGTGACTTGACAAGAACTGTCAATTTGCTTAAAAAATATAAGGAAATACATTCTGAATTATCTTTTGGTTCAGAAGTTCAGTCTTGTTTTTTTAAGACAGATATTGATGATCAAGGTACGGATTTCAGATTGTCAATTGCAAATGTTGGCAACAAGACATTTGGCCAATATATCGAGTATGATAATTTAAAAAGAGAGGACAAGGCAATGATGAGCCTTCTCTTTAGTGATAGAAATTTAAACGCACAAATGCAAGAGGGATTTAAGGGAAATCCTAATATGGGTAGTATTGTGCTGAATGATTTTTGTGACCCTAACAACAATGTATTAGCAAATTTGTTGTCTGGTTTTTCTGATGGTGATAAAATTTTTATCATTAGTTCTATTTTTGGTGGAACAGGAGCTGCTGGATTTCCTTTGTTATTGAAGACTTTTAGGCAAGCGCAGCAGTTCAATACGTTTGCTAATCCTGTGATAATAGCAGATGCTCCAATAGGAGCCCTTTCTGCATTGCCATATTTTGGATTACAAACTAATGGAAACAGTGAAATCAATATGGCTACATTTATAACTAAGGCTAAGTCTGCGCTTACTTATTATCAGAATAACTTGGATACAGATGCTTTGTATTATATTGCTGATAGTATGACAAGTTCGTACGATAATGTTGAAGGTTCTGATGGTCAGAAGAATGATGCTCATCTTATAGAAATGGCTTCAGCTTTGGCCATTATAGATTTTGCCAAGGATTCTCAAATCATGCGAGGTGCTAAAATCTATAAAGAATTTGCTACTGAGCAGGAGAATGGTACGATGGATTTAAGCCTTTTGTCTCCTTCTACAAGGAAAATGTTGTCTCCTTCATTGATTTCGTTCTATATATTTTCGCAGTTCTACCAACATCATCTTAAGGATACATTTGATGCTGCTTGGGCAAAAGCGAGAAACTTCAAGCCCGATATGTTGAGTGAAGGCTTTTATAGAAATCTGAATACATTTATAGATTGGTTCAAAGATGATGGTAAGGATGGTTGGCTTGTGGAGATGGCAAGAAATAGCAGATCATTTCAGCCGTTTAATTTAGAAGGTTACAATAATATCTTCCATTCCATCATGGGATATGAGCCAAAGCAAGTTGGCTTCTTCGGAAAACTCTTTGCTAATAAAGATGGTTTTGTCCTTATAGATGATGAAATAGCGAAGTCCTCTAATGGCGTAGATAAGCGTCTGTCAGATAAAGATTTCTTTATGAATGTTCATTGGATAGCTATCAGAAATGCAATAGCTAAACGTTTAAACTTAGTATAGTATGCCACACGTATATAGATTACATACAGGAGGTACCCAAACTTTAGATGGTTGGGATGTTTCCAAGCAATATGGAACGAACGAGATTAACAATATTGTTGATCCTTCTGGTGCAACGGCAAGTTTACCGATAACCTCTGTTCCGACACCTTTCGCAAGTTTGGAACTTGCAAGAAATGCTTTTGAAATTTGTGGAGCTGTTGACAGAAATGGCTCAAATAATATCTTGGGAGATTCTATCTACCATAAAATTGTATCGTTTTCTTTGGATACATTGGAAATTTTCTTCAACTTCAATAAGTTGAGTTCTATGTTTGAGATTATTCCTTGGAATGCAAGTACTCAAATTGCAAGTTTGTTGCAGAGTCCAGCCATTGCTCACCAAAGATTGGGGCAAACTTTGAGTTTGTATCTCAATCAAGATGCTCAAGCTTTTAATTTTAGTCAGAATACTGTTTTCTATTTACTGAACTATAAGAATGGACCAGCGCCATTAAATATTGTTGGTGGAACTTCAACAACCTCATTGGCTGTGGCTTCTACTAACGATTTGTCGTATGTTCGAGTTCCTTTGAGTGGAAATCATAATTCTTATGATGCTAATCCAACAGCATTCCGCTCTTTGATAAAACGTGATCAAGAATTTATAAAGTATGTTTGGACATTGTCTCTCCAATATGGTTTTAGCAATGTCTATCCAGAGGTATATAAGTATGTGAATGAATGTTTTAGGGCTATCACTGACCAACAGCTTAAGTCTGATCTTCGTAATGTGACAGCTACGGATATTCAAAATTATGTGCCGATTACAGTTGGTGCTGCCAACATCATGTTGCCTGGTGGTGTTGTGCTTGGAACTTATCAAGCCCCTGATGCCGGTTCGGTTAGTGACTTCACGATTAAAGCAGATTATGATTCAGATATTCTACCTTTAGTGCTGCCAAATGCTTTAGGTTATAATGAACCTGGTATGCGTTATGTTACAGGAGCTTGGAATCCTCAGATGAAAGCTCCATATAGAGACAGTCGCGCTATGGTTGATAGAACTTTACCTGGGGATAATACACTATATCCATATCTCACGGTTGATGATATTTTTCAGCCATTTATTATCCGTACAGCATTCCCTATTGATGAAAGTTCTTATTTCTTAGGTAACTATTCAAGTTCTACTAAAAAAGGGTATAGCTATTTGCTCCCTTTTAAGAAGGAAATTTTTAATTATTTGAGTTTAGAGACGATTTGTGGTAAGACATCTGGACTTCATGCTGAGAATATCTTTGAGTTGAAAGATGCGGGTACGGGCGTAGAGGCAATCATCCGTGTGCCGATTCAAAAGGGTAAGTATATAACTCTTAGAAGAATCTATTATGATATAGACGAACCTAATGGGGAACAGAATAAGGGAGCTATTGTAGAATGTACTTTTGACTTGTATCTATATCCTTCTTATCATATTGTCAATGCTGATGGTATTGGCAAGCCTCAGCGTGTCTATCTGATTGATGGTGATTGGAAGGAATTGACAAAGAGTTATGATTATTCGGTAGAGCTGTTTAAGTGTAAGAAAGGCTTTGGTAACAATTTGGTTTCTTCTGTGATAAAAAGAGAGGAGAAAAAGGAAATTAGCATGACCACTAAGGTTTTCATCGCAAATGATGAGTTCGATGTGATGCAGGTAAGCAATGGTTTTGCTATCGGTATGTTGGTTCCAAAGTATGATGTTGTAGGTTCTGGAACAGATTCTTATGAATTTGCTATAGATTTCGGAACGACTAATACTCATGTTGAATATCGAGTCAACAATGGTCAGGTCACACATCCTTTGGAGATGTCGCAATTGGATAGTCCAATATTGGCTATGCACTCAAATGATAGTCGCTATCAAGAATTATTTGAACAAAAGGAAATCGATGACTTTATGAATGCTCCTGTTCAGGAGTTTTTGCCAACTACCTTTGGCGTAGATGAAATGGTTGGTTTCCCATTACGAACCAATATATGTTTGGGAAAAGCGAATGCAATGGAACAAGGGCAAGATATTCTAACCAAAGTAACTTTGGGTGATTATTCTGTAGGATTTCATTATGAGCGAATGGCAAACTTACATAATAACAAAACCATAACAAATCTAAAATGGTTAGGGGATGGCAACCAGCAATATGTCACGAGTTTCTTTGAGGAATTGTTGATGTTGATAAGATCAAAGGTGCTACTTAATGGTGGTTCTTTGAAGAATACAAAGATTATATGGTTCTATCCTGTAAGCATGGAATCGTTTAGACTATCTCAATTAAGAAGTGAATGGACACATCTTTGTCAAGCATTGATAGATGAACAATGTCTTGTACAAGGTGTTACGGAATCGTTGGCTCCTTTCTACTATTATAAAAATACACAAGGTGTCAATGCTGCTTATCGACCTGTTGTCTTGATGGATATTGGTGGAGGAACGACCGATTTTGCTGTATATGAGAATAATCAGCCAAAGTTGATTTCTTCCGTTCGCTTTGCTGGTAATAGCATCTATGGGGATTTCCCTGGCTTTGGCATTCAGATGAATGGCTTCTACAACAAGTATCACGATAGCTATCAAACAAAAATTAATGGTACGCACATTGATTCTTTGCGAGATGCTTTTAGTAATGTTGTGAATAATGCTGTATCTGCAGACTTTGTTTCTTTCTTATATTCGTTGGAACGCAATTCTGAGTTGAAAAAGAAAGGTATATCCATTTCATTCTCAGAGGAATTGAAACATGATTATAATATGAAGACCTCTCTGTTGTTGTTTTATGTAGCGGAGATATATTATTTGGCAAATGTCTTGAAGGAGAGGGGTATAGGTACTCCTGCTTATTTAACGATTAGTGGAACTGGGTCTAAAGTGTTGGATCTTATCGGAGGACAGCCAGAGTTAGAGGGAATTGCCAAAATTGTCTTTAATGATATAATCGGTGATGATGGAAAAGTAGAACTGAAACGTGTTGGAAATCCAAAGGAAATCACTTGTAAGGGTGGATTGAACATGAAGTCGGAAGATGTAATCGATGATGCTGAGGATTTGTGTTATTGCTTTGCTGGTTCTTCAAAATTAGAAGGCTTGCATCATGCCCGTTTGAGAGATGTTGACAATGTCGTAATCAATCAAGGGGTTTCTTTCTATGAGACATTTATAGAGTATTTCTTTGGGTTGAATAGTAAGTATTCTTTTGAGAAGAAGTTTGGTATCAACACGCAGCGAAGTTTCCCTGAATATAAGCGTGTCCTATTGGAGCATGCGCATGAGGATTTAGCTGCAGTGCTTGATGCAAGAAAGGCTGAGAGAAATGACCCTGATGCAGAATTGGAAGATTCTATCTTCTTTTTCCCTTTGGCAGGTGGCTTAAATAGATTATCGTATTACATATCAAACCAACAGTAAAATGAAGAAATTATTATATATAGTTAGCTTTATAGGATTGTCTTTGACATTCCAATCTTGTGACCGTTTGAGCGGTCTGTTAGGCGGCGAAAGTGATTCGCCGCAAGAGCAAGTTGCCGACAAACATGATGAGGCAGAACCTACTACTGATAATGAGCTGACTCCTGATACAAAAGAAAAGACCGCTACGACAAAAATGCAGTCTCAACTTCAACGAAATGAAGATGGTATTAAGAAACTACATGATTCGTTGAATGTGTTAAATTCTAATTTGCAAATGTGCCAGTCAAAGTTGGCTACTTTGCAACAGAAGCAGAATGAGTTGGAAAGCGATAAAGTGGGTGTGAAAAACTTGTTCGTTTATTTGGCTATATTTTCTGTTGTTGCAATATTCTTAGTTGTTTTGTTGTCAAAAAAAATAGCAGGTAAGGGTAATTTGACCGAGAAGCAGGTTAAAGACATTATTACTGATTTTGCAAGCCGTCATCCTGAGATCATTAACGGAAGTACTCTATTGACATTGAGTCAATATTTAGGTTATATTCAAACGAATAAAAAAAACATAGAATCTATAAACCTTCGATTGAATGCTTTGACAAATTGGGCTAATGGGCAAGTAGGAGGGAATGCTCCCACAGGTCAACAAAGTTGGGAGAAACAAGCGACATTGGGAGTACAGCAAAAAGAAGCAGAGAGGCAATCTGCTGGGGCAAGTCGAGTGTTTTATATGAAACGCCCTCTTAAAGACATGGAATTCGAACTGTCTTTGAAAAGAGAACGCCCTACGGAAGAGACTATGTATCGCTTTGAGATAGAATCCAAGCGACCAAATTTTGCTCATTTTGTCTTTGATTGTGATTCTCCAAATCGTGTAAGATGGGCGTTGAATACAAAAGATAAGACTTTGGACAGGGTTTGTAATGCTTCAGGTAGCGGTACGAATGGTAAGTATCAATGTACAGCAGAAGGTGAGGCTGAACTTAGAGATGGTAAATGGGTTGTAACTCGTAAGGCAGTTGTAATATTTGATTAAGAATTATGGAAGTATTTGAAATTGGTATCATTATCATAATCTTATGTGCACAGGCATATGTGGCTTACTTGGCATGGGGACAGATAGAAAGTATTAGCCACTTCTTGTCATCAGAAGATAATTTGGTGTTGAAGCAGAAATCAATAGAAATTGAGGATGATAACAAAAATGAGACAGAATATGTGTATTTCTCAGACCCTAAATATTTGGGAAAAATAGAAGATGATAGTCATGGTAGTTTTGAATTTTTCCATTTTTCCCCAAGTGGAGAAATTAAGGTTGGTGACAAATTGTCAGTCGTAAAAGGAATATCAAAAGTGGATGCTACTATTATTGAGATTTTAAATGATGGTAGTTATGTGGATTATGCTTCTTTTGGGGGAAAAATTGAAATACGTTTGGATCGCAATGTTGAAATGGGCAGTCTTTTATTTAAAATTGCAGAAGTTGTAGAACCTGTAAGAGCAACTGTTGATGTTAGTCTTATTTATCTCCATAAGGATGAAAATAGTTCTTTATTGCGTGATGTCATTAAGACAATTAACAATTACTTAAAGAAAAATAAAGGTGGGGCGGCAGACTTCCATCTTATCAAGGATATTGTAGAGCGTCATACCGATTCTATTGATGAAGAGATAAATCATAAATTGCCAGTTCCAATTTATTTAGGATTGATGGGTACTGTATTGGGAATCATTATAGGATTATACTCTTTGTCTTTTGAATATAATCCTGCAACAAATGCTCTTAATGGAGAATTGTTTGTAAATTCTGTTGATGGCTTGATAACAGGAGTTAAGCAAGCTATGATATGTAGTTTTGTTGGCTTGGGATTGACAACCCTCTTGTCCTCTTGGCGATATATGGGAGCAAAGTCTAAGTTAGAAGCGCAAAAGAATGCTTTTTATGACTTCATTCAAACCCGTTTGTTGCCACAGATGACAAAGGATGCTGCGTCAACAATTCTTGCATTGCAATCAAACTTGGAGAAAATCAACACCAGCTTTGAGGAAAATATTAAGGGCTTTGGTGGTATCATGGATGAAATCCATACAGCCTTTGATAGTCAGGTGGCATTGCAAAAGGAGTTGAAGAAGATGGACTTGACGCAAGTGGCGAATTTGAATGCTAATGTCTTGGTTCAGCTCCGCAATAGCATGACTGAGTTTGAAAAGTTCACTCAGTATCTTGGGCAAATGAATACGTTTGTTCGTTCAACGGCAAAACTCACAGATTCGATTAATGACCAGTTGCAACGAACTGAAGCTGTTGAAACTATCACAAATGCCATGCAAGATAATATCCAAAAGAATCAGTTAGTCATGGAGAAATTGCGCATATTCCTTGAACGTGTAAATGAACAGGAAGCTGTAGTGACTGCTGCTGGTGAGATTGACAGTACAATGGCGCAAGCTATAGAAGAGTTGAAAACTCATGCTCAGGAGCAGATTAATAGCATTCGTACTTATACTACGGAAGCAACGGAAGACCTTCATGACCTCGTTACTTCTGAAAGAGGGTATTTGCGTAAATTGGATAATTTGGGCAAACTTGACGAACTTGATAGGTTGGTATCAGCAATCACTTCCATGAAAGAAGATAATAGAACTTTGAATAGTACATTAGAGAATAAAATCGAAACTTTGGCTCATGCAGTGATAGATAATACCAAAGCACAGCGTGGGGAAAGTGGTATACCCTCTTGGTTAAAGATTGTTTGTCTGATATTGTTTACCGTTACTTGTGCCTTTGTTATTGGAGTTAGTGTAAGATATATGTCTCATCCGCAATTACAAGACAATGGACAGATGCAGATGTATGACAATGTGGATGATATAGATACTACAGCTGTTGACACAACGACAGTTGACAGTGTGCTCTATTAATGTTTGTAGTCAATTATAATAATTATGGCAAAGAAGAAAAAGGAAAGTTTCTTTTGGATTAGTTATTCCGATTTGATGACAAGCTTGTTTTTTATCTTGCTTGTCTTGTTCGTGCTGTCATCTACAGGTTTGTATATGAGTGAACAAGCAACAAGAAAACAACTTGATAAAATCAATGAAATCCAAGAAGCGGTAAATCGCTTGCCTAAAGAGTATTTCCAAGAGGACTCCATCAATAAAAGATGGACTCTTCTTGAAAAATATACTCCACATTTTGCAAGTATGGATGCAACAATACCTCCTTCTGATACTGCACAAATTATTTCAATAGGCCAATCTTTGATGCAAGTTGTTGATTCTTTGAATGCATTGAAATCTACAGATAAATATTCTGGACTTGATGTGAAGTACATGGTTGTAATTGAAGGTATGGCTTCTAATATTCGATATGATAAGAATGATGAGCTAAGTTACAACAGGGCTTTGGCTGTATATTATCTTTGGAAAAGGAATAATATAGACTTTGAAAATTCTGATTGTGAAGTTCAAATCTCTGGAAGTGGAACACGTGGTATCAGACCTTACAATACGGCTTACTATGAGGCGGTGAAAAAGGGAGATGAAAATGCTCCTATGTATTATGACTTGCATGAAGAGGAAAAGAATCAGTGTATTATCATTCAGATTATACCAAAAATTAGCAATATTGAAAAATAATGAAGCGAAGTTTATTGTATATATTCCTTTTGGTTGCTATCTGTTGCCTCATGAATAGTTGTCGTCATAGACATTATAGAGATCAAGTGACAGATGGTGATGAAGTAATGGATTCACGTTCTGATAGAGAAGATTATAAGGAAGAACGTAGAATACGACGTGGTACTAAGGTTAAAATGGAAGCTGATGGTGGGGTATATTTCGTGCCAATTACGGTGAATGGTTTGGATTTGAAGTTTATTTTTGATACAGGTGCTTCAAGTATATGTATATCCTCAGCTGAGGCTACGGTAATGGTTCGTCAAGGTCAAATAACGCGAGATGATATCTTGGGGCAGCAACAATTTCAAGATGCAACAGGTCGGTTGTCTGTTGGAACTGTAATAAATCTTAAAACTGTGGAAATTGGTGGTATTGTGCTGCATGATGTTGAAGCAACAGTAGTTGATAACATCCAGGCTCCATTGTTATTGGGACAAACTGCATTAGCTAAGTTTGGAAAAATATCTATAGATTACGATAATTTGACAATTGAATTTAATTAAAGGCTTATGGTACATTCTATTTCCCAAATAGTATTGGGCTATCTTTTGTGGAAGCATTTTCCTTCATGGTTAAGGCTTAAAGATTCGCAGACAATTGACCATTATGTGATTGTTGCCTTATCATTTATTGGTATTATCATGATGCTTATAGGAGCATTCCACTTGATAGAGTGCCTATTAATATGGTAAAGAATATGGCGTTTGGGCGTAGTGAAAAGCAATCATAGTCAAAGACCGCAAGCCAGTAAAAATGCGATAGGCTTCAGTTTCCACAGCAAGTACTTGCTATAGGCAATTTAAGCACTTGTGTTTTTGCTGTTAATACCTCGGTTAGTGAAAATGTTGATTCCGATAGAGTAAAGCTGTAGAACGCCTGTTATCGTCGCAAAACTAATTTTTGAAATAGAATTACGATAAAACCCTTCACCCTTCATCTATCCCTTGGAATCCCCTGTGTTTATCGGCATTTCACGCGAATTGATGAAGGGTGAAGGGTTTTTGCGTAATCCATTAAAAAAAAATGATGCGGCAAAAATGCCTACTTGTGGCACAATAGTGCCCTGCGAGGAGCACTTTTGTGCCCTTTCAGAAGCAATTTTATAGAAAGGGAAGTAATATTACCCACTCTTAGGGATTAATCCTTATTCCCAATTGATGCTGTTAATATCATGATATGTTTCTACGTCGGATGGACAATCTATAAAAAAGGCAAAAGCGGAAACTGATTCTGCTTTTGCCTTTTTTATATATAGGTATTGTACTGTTCTATTCACCTATGTGGCTCATCTTGATTCCGATGTCGCTGATGCCCGGAAGAATCTCACGTTTCATGTTATGCTTGACGGTGATGTGGATGGAGTCGCCGGAAGCAAAGCGATAGGCATTGATGGGAAAATTGTATTGGTAATAACTGATACCTTGTCCCTTGGTAGCTCCACTCTTGTCTATCAGGGCGCATTGTATGGTATCCGATTTTTCTGTTTTCTCCATACCCTGAAGTTTGCCTTTGGGGAAGATACTCTGATTTACGATAAGCGTAAGACCCATGAAGGGGTAGACTCCTGTCACCCTTAGCCCTAATTGTTGCTCGTATGTGCCAGAAGTCTTCAGAGGTGGTATGTCGAACGACAGTATGTCGTTCTTCTCCCAACCGGCAATAGGGGTGTGCTCGTATTTGTCGTACACCAGCGTGTCGCTGCACGAGTGGAAGAGCATTACAGCCCCCATGATTATCCATATTGTATAAGCCCAGCGCTTCATCTTTTCTTTCTCGATAGTTATAGCTTCTGTGGCTCATGTTGTAAGCCACAGAATGCTTTATCAGTTATTCATTGTTGGGAGCCTTGTTTTCTCCGCCCTTGTTTCCGTTGCCCTTATTGGCTTCGCCTTTGTTTCCTTCTCCTTTGTTGGCTACGGCCTTGTTGGTTTCTGCTTTATTGGCCTCTCCCTTATTGTTTTCTCCCTGTTGTGGGCGAGGACGGTTGTTGTTGCGTCTGCGGTTGTTTTGCTGACGGTTTGGACGGTTGTCTCCTTGCTGTCTGTTTTCGTCTTGACGGTTTTCTCCCTGCTGTTTGTTTTCTGCTCGGTTGTCTGCTTGCTGGCGGTTGTCACCTTGTGCATTACGCTTACGGTTGTTCTGGCGATTGTTGTTCTTCTTTTTCTTCTTCGCCTTGTCAAAACGGCTCAAGTCTGCTTCTGCCAAGAGGTCGCTGGACTTAGGAGCAGGTTTTGCCTTACCATTCTCGATGAGGCTCAGAGGCTTCTCGCCTGCCTTGTTCATCTTGATGATTTCCCAAGCACGTTCTGCGCTGATGGTCTCCAGATTGGAAGCCAAGTTCTTGTCGGTAGAATAGGTGATAAGACCTGCCAGAATGTCAACCTTGAACTGATGGTATTCTCCATCGGCAGTCTGCAGGAGAGCATCCTTAGGAGGTAGCTTTTTGCTTGCTTCCACATAGTTGTCAACCTCGTAGTTAAGGCAGCATTTCAGTTTGGCACACATACCTGCCAACTTCTGTGGGTTGAGCGAGATGTCCTGGAAACGTGCGGCATTGGTGCCTACGCTGACAAAGTTCTTCATCCAGGTAGCGCAGCAGAGTTCTCGTCCGCAAGGTCCTGTTCCGCCTATGCGTCCGGCTTCCTGTCGCGCACCAATCTGTTTCATCTCTATACGTACATGGAAAGTATCCGCCAACACCTTGATCAGCTGTCGGAAGTCTACACGCTCGTCGGCGATGTAATAGAAAATAGCCTTGTTGCCGTCACCCTGATACTCCACATCTCCAATCTTCATCTTCAGTCCCAAGTCTTTGGCTATCTGTCGGCTCTGAATCATAGTACCGTGCTCACGGCTCTTTGCCTCGTCCCATTTCTCGAAGTCCACGGGCTTGGCTATGCGGTAGATACGCTTGATGTCGTCGGCAGAACGGAGGTTGGCTTTCTTGATTTGAAGTTTCACCAGTCTTCCTGTCAGTGTCACCACGCCAATGTCGTGTCCTGGATTGGCCTCTACGGCTACAACGTCGCCCTTCTTCAAGTCCAGGTTGTTCACGTTGTGGTAGTAACCCTTGCGTGTGTTCTTGAATTGCACCTCCACGAGGTCTGTGCTCTCGGCATTGCCAGGTACGTCGGCAAGCCAGTCGTATGTGTTCAGCTGGCGGTCCTGTCGGCCTACTGCACATCTGCAGAGTCCTCGGTCGCAACCATTGAACATTCTGAATTTCATATTCTTGTAATCCACGATGATCTAATTATTATAATGTATATAGTTTATGTTTGTATATATTGGTAAGGCTTGCGCCTTTTGTTGCTTTTTTGTTTTACTTCCTCTTATTTTCTGATGAGCATAACGATGATGTTCAGTACCATGTCGAAGAAGATAATCTTGGCATTGGCATTCTGGTTGATCATCGCCTTGCATTCATCGAAAAGGTGGAAAATATCGATAATGTTGGCCTCGTTGATGAAGCGGGCGAAGTTCTTGGCGAAGTTTTCCTCCTCCTGTGTCATATAGACGAGTTCTTCCTGATGGAAGTTGTACATAAAACTCTCTCTGAGCATGTGGGTGAAGTAGTCGAGCATGCGCTTCTGCTTTTCGCGGTTGAATGCCGCCACGATGTCGCACCATTTCTTCAGGTCGTGTATCTTGCGCATGTACGCCAGTCGCATCAGCATGATAAAGAGGTCGAGGAACTGCTGGTTTTCGTTTCCTGCATTGAGTTCCTCCAGCGCCTTGTTCCAGTTGCCATTGGCAATTCTTGCCATGCGGTGTGCTGTGTCCCTGTCGAGTCCCCGTCGCTCAATGAGTGCCTGCTCAAGTTCCTGAGTAGCTATCTTCTTGAAGTCGATACGCTGGGTACGGCTTCTGATGGTTTCGAGCAACAGCTCGGGCTGTTCGCTTACCAGGAGGAAAAGGGTTTGTCTTGGTGGTTCCTCCAAGAGCTTCAGCATCTTGTTGGCGCATTGTATGTTCATGCGCTCGGGCAACCAGATTAGGCTGATTTTATAACCTCCTTGGCTCGACATCAAGCTTATGTTGTGGCTGATGGCTTCGCTCTCTTCCACCGTGATGATGGCTTGCTTGTTGCCGTCTTTCTCGCTGCTTGTCTTGCCCATTCGGCTTATCCAGTCGTTGATTTGCGGATAGGAAGCCTCGCTGAGCAACATCTCCCGCCATTCCTTGACGAAGTCGAGACTCACGGGTGAATGGTCGCCCATGCTGGCAAGTTTAATAGTAGGATAGGTAAAATGCAGGTCAGGATGTTCCCATTTGCGAAGCATGGAGGTGGCACGTCTGGTCTGTGGAGAGTCGTCTTCAGCTTCCTCCTCTCTTTCTCCCAACAGGTAGCTGGCAAAGGCAAGTGCCATGGCCATCTTGCCGCAGCCTTTTGGACCGCAGAAGAGCAGGGCATGGGGCACACGATGTTCTGCCACCATCTGCATCAGACGGTTTTTCACGTCCTGCTGTCCTATCACTTCGCTGAATTTCATCTATATTTTTTATGGTTGTTTACTTAAAACAGGATTTTAGCTATCTGCTTTACGCTTTCTACAGCCGATACGGTGAAGAAATGTACATGACTGTAGCCATGCTCGAAGAGGTCTTTCACCTGAGTGGTTGTCCACTCTATGCCGAGTGCCTTAGCATCATCGTCGGTCTTGCACTTCAGCACCTCCTGTGCCAGTTCTTCCGGTATGTCGCAGTGGAAGGTCTTGGGCACCATGGTAAGTTGTGAGAGTTTGGCGAAGGGCTTGATGGCTGGAATGATAGGCATCGTAATTCCCATTTTGCGGGCTCTCTCCACGAAGTCGTAGAACTTCTGGTTGTCGTAGAAGAGCTGGGTTACGGCATAGGATGCACCGAGGTCTTGTTTCTCTTTCAGGTGCTGGAGGTCTTGCTCCAAGTTGGGCGCCTCCTCATGCTTCTCTGGGTAGCATGCTACTCCACAGTAGAATTTCTCGCCAGGGTACTTAATGGGGGTTCCGTCTATGAAGAATCCCTCGTTGAACTGGCTGATCTGTTTCAGAAGGTCGGTGGCATGGGCGTGTCCATTAAGGGTAGGGGTGAACTGTCGGTCTTCTTTGGCTTTGTCGCCACGTAGCACGAGCACATTGGATATTCCCAAGAACTGGAGGTCGAGCAACTCATACTCGATGTCTTCCTTAGAAGCTCCGCTGCAGATGATATGAGGGATTACAGGAATATCGTACTTGTTCTGTATGGCTCCTGCAATGGCGATGGTACCTGGACGTCTACGCACACGCTGACGGGTTAGCAGACCGTTCTCGAGTTCCTTGTATACGTACTCGCTGTGGTGCGTCGTGATGTTGATGAAGCGTGGGTCAAACTCCTTCAAACTGTCGATGGTGCGGAACAGAGCTGCTGTTCCGTTGCCCTTGAGTGGGGGCAGTACCTCGAAGGAGAATCCTCTCTTTTGTCCTTCCTTATTTAGAAAATCTGCTATGTTCATGTTGTGTAAAGTCTAATTTGGTTGCAAATTTACGAAAAAAGTTGGGGAAAAAGGCAGATTATACGTAATATTTATTGAGAAAATGCGTATTAATAGAGTAATAATGTCACAAAACCTAATAAAAAATGGAACAAAATCAAAAGGGCTCTAAAGCTTATCTTATCTCAATCGTGATGGTCGCCGTTCTCGGTGGCTTGCTTTTCGGTTACGATACCGCCGTGATATCGGGAGCCGAGAAGGGTTTGCAGGCATTCTTTAAGGGTGCTAATGATTTCGAATACTCCGATTTTATGCACGGATTCACTTCTTCAAGTGCATTGATAGGATGTATCATTGGAAGTTCACTGTCTGGACTCTTTGCCAGCAAATTCGGTCGTAAACGTTCGCTTATCTTTGCGGGCATTTGCTTCTTCCTCTCTGCTTGGGGATCAATGGAGCCTGAAAGCTATATCCTTCCTCAGGGACAAGCCGACTGGACCTTGCTCGTAGTGTTTAACTTCTATCGTGTGCTCGGTGGTGTCGGTGTGGGAATGGCTTCTGCCATTTGTCCTATGTATATTGGCGAAATCGCACCAAGTAATGTGCGCGGTATGTTGGTTAGTTGGAACCAGTTTGCCATTATCTTCGGTCAGTTGGTGGTTTACTTCGTCAACTTCCTGATTATGGGTTCTCATGCCAATCCTATATACGATGCGGCCGGTGCCATAGCCAATATGGTGGATGCTCAGTGGACTATCGAGACTGGTTGGCGTTATATGTTTGGTAGTGAGATGGTGCCTGCAGGCTTGTTTACTTTCCTTATCTGTTTCGTGCCAGAGACTCCCCGTTATCTTGTCATGGTGGGTCAGGACGATAAGGCCTTCGGAATCCTCTCCAAGATCAATGGTTCGGAGAAAGCCCGCGAGATTATCCACGATATCAAGAATACTGTAACTGTGAAAACCGAGAAGCTTTTCTCTTATGGTTTCATGTGCATCTTCGTAGGTGTTATGCTTTCAGTATTCCAGCAGGCTGTAGGTATCAATGCGGTGCTTTACTATGCTCCTCGTATCTTCCAGGATATGGGTATGGGCAATCCTATGGTTCAGACGGTTATCATGGGTGTAGTCAACATATCGTTCACACTTGTGGCAGTCTTCACTGTAGAGAAGTTGGGACGCAAGCCTCTGCTCATTTTGGGCTCTATAGGAATGGCTGTAGGTGCGCTTGGCGTGGCTCTTACCTTTGGTAATGCTGCCTTGAGTACAGTCACCATGATTAGTATTATGGTGTATAGTGCCAGCTTCATGTTCTCATGGGGGCCAATCGCTTGGGTTCTTATTGCCGAGCTCTTCCCCAATACTATCCGTGGTGCTGCAGTGGCTATTGCCGTTGCCTTCCAGTGGATATTTAACTTCATCGTCAGCTCTACTTTCGTGCCTATGTTCAATATGCACCTTACTCCTGGCGATGATTTCGGTCATTGGTTCACCTATGGTCTCTATGGCGCCATCTGTATCCTTGCAGCTATCTTCGTATGGAAACTCGTTCCTGAGACAAAGGGAAAGACCCTCGAGGATATGAGCAAGCTCTGGCGTAAGGAGTAATCCACTCTTGTAATCTTTATTCCTCGATCAGATTGCTGGTCGGGGAACACATAAAAGAAGGGCGCATTCGACGATATTTGTCGATGCGCCCTTTTCCGTTTCCGGAACGTTTAATCATTCAGAGAGTACTTCTTTTTCAGAAGAGTAATATCTTTTAGCCTTTTCCTCGTTTTCTTAGTTCTTCTTGTCGGTAGTAAACTGGAAAATTGGTGGGAAGTCTGTGCCGTTGAATCTGTTGGCTTTCAGCAGGCTCGTCTGTGTCCCATCAACATAGATGTAAGCAGGTTGCATATAGAAGCAGAAATACTGTTTCTTAGTGCTGTTGTTGGTCTGATAGCCACCTACGCAATAGTTGTTGTAGAACTTCACGGTAACCTTCTTGTATTCCTTCTCTGATGTTACGATGTTGCCGAGCTCTAGGTCATAAGAGTTGGCGATGAATGTCTGTGTACTATACAGATAAGGTATGAGGTTTACCTTTATGTCAACCTTATCCATCTCTGCAATCTTTGCAGCCAACTTGTCGTCATTAACAAATTTACTCAGGATAGAAACTGGAAATTTGAAAGAAACAGAAGCATACAGGTTCTTGATGTTGCCATCTTTGTCCTTGTTGGTTTCTGAAGTGATTCTTGCAACTATGCCAGGAATGGTGTCGAGTACATCTTTGGTGTTCAGTTTGTTCTCGTTGTAGTAAACCATTCCGCCCGCCTGTGAGTAGCCGATCATATTGATCATGGACTGCTGCTGATCCAGTGTTGGAGCGCTGTAAGAGTCGCCACCAGTATTGCACGATGTGAAAGAGAAAGCAGCCATCAGGGCTGCAACGAATGATAAGATAGTGAACTTCTTCATTGTTTTGTTATTGTTTTTTAATGATTAATATTATTATCTTGCTATTATCGTCCTCCTGTCGGCAAATGGTATTTCCCTCATATCTTTTGCTTGAAGGATTGCGCCGTTGTTGCCTTGATTGTGACTTTTTTCTAAGTTTAAAACGAAATAGAGAAGAAATCTTGCATGATAGGTTGTTAATAAACGCAAAAAAACGAGAGGTATAAGCTGTTGCTTAATGACCCCTCGTCTTTTATGTCGGGATTACTGGACTCGAACCAGCGACCTCGCGCCCCCCAGACGTGCGCGCTACCAACTGCGCCAAATCCCGATTTCTTATGCCCTATTGAACATTTGCGGTTGCAAAGGTATGATATTATTTTGAAATGAACAAATATTTAATCGTTTTTTGCAGTTTTTTCGCATACATCTTTGCTTTTTTAGCGATTCTTGATGGACATTCTGCTCTTTTACCTTATTATATTAGGTTAAGGAGTTAAGAGGTTAAGGAGTTAAGGAGTTAAGACAAGTGCTTTATTGCTGGGTATGCTGTTCACCGCTTGCTGTTCACCGCTTGCTGTTCATCGCTTAATGTTCATCGCTTGATGTTCAATGTTCTGTATTTAGCGTTAAGGAATGCACCATAGAAAAGACTTTCCTTGCCTCATCATGAGAATTTCAAGTCGAGTTCTACAGGGCAATGGTCACTGCCCATAAAGTCGGTGAGGATAGAAGCCTCGCTGATCTTTTCCTTCAGACGTTCGGAAACAAGGAAATAGTCGATACGCCAGCCTGCATTCTTCTCACGGGCACGGAAACGGTACGACCACCATGAATAGGTGACGTCTTCCGGATGCTTGTAGCGGAAGGTGTCTATGAAACCAGCTTCTAATAACTGTGTCATCTTGTCGCGCTCCTCATCGGTAAAGCCTGCATTGCGTCGGTTAGTCTTCGGATTCTTGATATCTATTTCTTGATGAGCCACGTTCATGTCGCCGCATACGATGACGGGTTTCTTGGCATCGAGGTCTTTGAGAAACTTGCGGAAGTCTTCTTCCCATGTCATTCTGTAGTCGAGCCGACGTAATTCATTCTGAGAGTTTGGAGTGTAGACGGTAACGAGATAGAAGTCTTCGTACTCTAAGGTGATGATGCGTCCCTCGTGATCGTGCTCTTCAATGCCCATGCCGTAGCTTACTCCCAATGGCTTATGCTTGGTGTAAATAGCTGTGCCAGAATAGCCTTTCTTCTCGGCATAGTTCCAGTAACTTTCGTAACCGTCAAAGCTTAAGTCGAGTTGACCTTGCTGCATCTTGGTTTCCTGCAGACAGAAGAAATCGGCATCGAGCTGTTTGAACTGTTGTTCAAACTCTTTACCGACACAGGCGCGCAGGCCGTTCACGTTCCACGAGATAAATTTCATCATTGTGTTTAGTGTTTAATGTTTAGTATTTCGTGTTTAATGTTAGCATCCATAAGTACAAGCTAAACATTAAACACGGAACACTATATTTAGATTCTCTTGCTTTCACCTCTCAGGAGGTTCATGAATTCCTGTCGGGTGTTGAGAGAGTTGAATACACCACTATAGTCGCTTGTTGTCGTGATGCTGTTCTGCTTTTCCACACCTCTCATCTGCATGCACATATGCTTGGCTTCTATGACTACCATCACGCCCTGAGGTTTGAGGGTTTCCTGTATGCAGTCCTTGATTTGCTGTGTGAGGCGCTCCTGCACCTGAAGACGATGGCTGTAGATGTCCACCACGCGGGCTATCTTGCTCAGTCCTGTGATGTGTCCGTTGGGGATGTATGCCACGTGAGCCTTGCCATAGAATGGCAGCATGTGGTGTTCGCACATCGAGAAGAAGTCGATGTCCTTGACGATGACCATCTGGTCGTATTTCTCGGCAAAGAGTGCGTCAGTCAGGACCTTGTGAGGGTCTTGTGTGTATCCGCGTGTAAGCACCTGCATGGCTTTGGCCACTCGCATCGGTGTCTTGACGAGTCCCTCACGCTCAGGGTCTTCGCCCAATAGTTTGAGTACTTCTTTGTAGTGTACGGCCAGTTCGTCGAGGCCTTCGCGAAATTCTGTTTCTGGATTCATGATTTTACTTTAGTGTGCTTAATATTGTACTGTGATTTTTCCCTTCACCAGACAGGCTTGTCTGTAGCCCATGGCCTTTACCTTGGCAAGCATCTTCCGTGCCTCTTCGAGAGAGCGGAAGTTGCCCACGCGGCAGATCCATCTTGGTGAATAGAAATGTACGTATACGGGCTGGTCGGGATAACGCATTTTGATGGCGTTTCCTATTCGTTCTGCCTTCAGTCGGTCGTTTCGTGAGTTGCCTCCGGCATAAGCCTGTACTCTATATCCTGTAACCTTGTAGCTTCCACGCATCACTTTCTTGTGCATGTCGACTGCAGGTGTATCTGTTTCTTCGTTATTTTTGCCCTCTGTATTGCTGTGTTCAGCTTTCTTGGCAGTATCGGGTGTTTGTTGTTTCTTTACCGAGTCGGGAGCGGGCTTCTTGTTTTGTCCCTCTTCGTGATGCTGAGGGTTGGCCTTTTGCGACGTTTCTGTCTTCTGCTTGTCTGCCTGTGGTTTTGCAGCCTTGCCATTGACCAATTCGTCGATTTCCTTGCTCTGTTTCACGGTAACAGTTCCCTGTCCTGGGGTTCGTTGCTGCAAGTGGTCGAGATACTTCTGCGCATGAGCCATAGTGGCAGAGCAGAGTGCTGCGATAAGTACGATGACGAATTGCTTCATGATGATTTTAATGTTTTTGATAAAAATGGAAATATCAGCTATGGACTTTCTGCTGTCTCGTATTTGATGCGAGGCAGCAGTAGCCCATGCTGACAATATGTAATGATTCTGTTAGCTTTTCAGAAATTACTTCTTCCAAGCATCGATGATGCCCTTGAAGTCAGCTGCCTTCAAAGAAGCGCCACCAATCAAACCGCCGTCGATATTTGGCTTAGCGAAGAGCTCAGGAGCATTGCTTGCCTTGCAGCTTCCGCCATAGAGGATAGATGTTTCCTCTGCAGCCTCGTTGCCATACTTCTCTGCTACGATAGAGCGGATGTAAGCCAACATTTCCTCAGCCTGGTCGGATGTGGCAGTCTTGCCTGTACCGATAGCCCAGATTGGCTCGTAGGCGAGGATGATGTTCTTCCAAGCCTCTGCGTCGAGGTGGAATACTGAACCCTCAAGCTCTGCCTTTACAACCTCGTTCTGCTTCTCGGCCTCGCGCTCCTCGAGAGTCTCGCCGCAGCAGAAGATTACCTTCAAGCCGTTCTTCAGAGCCAACTCTACCTTCTCTTTCAAGATTTCTGCAGTCTCACCATAGTACTGGCGACGCTCTGAGTGACCGAGAATGACATACTGAGCACCTGTGCTCTTTACCATTTCTGCTGAAACTTCACCGGTGTAAGCGCCTTTCTCCTTGTCTGCGCAGTTCTCTGCACCAAGACCTACTACCTCTGCATTCAAGACCTGAGCTACTGAAGCCAAGTGGATGAATGGAGTGCAGATAATAACGTCGCAGTTTGGTTTGTCTGCTACCAAAGCCTCGTTGATTTCCTTAGCGAGAGCTACACCATCTTGCAGGTTCATGTTCATTTTCCAGTTGCCTGCTACAATTTTCTTTCTCATTTTCTTTTCTTTTTTGTTAAAAGTTGATATTATCTTGTTAGCATTCTCTTTCTTCTTTTTCACCCATGTTGTCCAAGCCCATAGTCTGTCGGCGATGGCGAGGAGTGTGAGGGGCAGCACAAACCACATGAGCATGAGTAGGATCTTGCGTGGTATGCTGTCGGATGGCATCTTGCCCAATGCGCTTTTCTCCAAGGGCTGATTGAGTTCCTCGGGCTGTGGCAGCTTGTTGTGGCTCCATTTCTGTATAATGGTTCCATGGTGCAGGAGCATCAGTCCGGGGTTACTTCTTATCATCGTCTTCAGGGTTGTGGCATCGGTAGTGTAGAAGGGGTATTCTGCTCCTGTGATGTCCTGCCATTTGGCGATGTCCTTGTCTGAACTTGCCGTGAGACAGATGAACCGATAGCCATAGTCTTGTGCAAACTCGTATATCTGGTCTATTCTGCCGAAGTTGGAATCGTCGGCGTAAGCCAGGGTGGGCGAGATGAGCAGGAAGGTGTAACCTGTATCGTTCAGCACCTCTTGTGTAATGTCTTCACCCGTTTTGTTGTCCTGTATGCTGAAGTCGTGTATCGGTGGCACGTATCCTTCGGCTGTCTGCACGGTTTTCGAGTCGACGAAAGTCCATGTGGAGTCTGGATAGTTGTCGAGGGTGAATTCCTTTTGCTGACCGTTCTTCTCGAGTATGAATGTCGTCTCGAACTGCGGTTGTGGCGCACCTTGTGGAATCTTCATTCCCTGTGCTATGTTGGCTCCCACGTGGTAGGGACGGAAATCGAACAGGGGTAAGTCCCACAGACTCCATGCGCTGAGTGCCAAGGCGAAGATGACCGTATAGTTGATGACGATCCATTGTGCTTTCTTCGATACGAACCTCACCATGCTTGTAGGCCATTTCAGCAGCATGAGTGCTATGGCGAGCAGGATGATGTTCTTGATGAAGGTCTGTCCGTTGCTCAGTACGACTGCATCGCCGAAGCATCCGCAGTCTTTCACGGGGTTGGCGATGACTATCCACAGGGTGAGCAGGGTCATGATGCTCATCAGCGCGAGCACAATCCTTGAGACGAGGTGTCTTCTGATGGCAAACAACAGGAAGATGCCCAACGAGAACTCCAGCGCAGCCAGTAGGACTGCTCCAACAAGCAGCGTCCATTCGGGCAGTAAACTTCCTATCCCCATTGCCTGCAGGTAGTCGGCGAGTTTGTATTGTGTGCCCAATGGGTCGATGGCCTTCACGTATCCGGAGAAGATGAAGGTCGCCGCCATGAGCAGCCGCCCTATGTTGACTGCCGTGTTCCTGATGATTTGTGTTGCCTTATTCTTCATTCCTCATTTCTCAGTCGTCATTCTTTACTCTTCACTCATCTTGATGACTCCGAAAACGGCATAGTTGATGATGTCCATATAGTTGGCATCTATGCCTTCCGAAACGAGTGTGTCGCCCTGAATGTCTTCTATTTCCTTTACTCGCTGTATCTTGGTGAGGATGAAGTCGGTATAGCTGCTCACTCTCATAGAGCGCCATGCCTCATCATAGTCGTGGTTCTTTCGTGTCATGAGCTGCAGAGCCTCAAGGGCATACTTGTCGTATAGTTGCAATGCTTCGTCGGAAGTGATGTCCACCTCGTCCACATAACCTTTCTCGAGCTGTATGATGCCCACGATGCCGTAGTTGATGAGGGCGATGAATTCGGGTCGGATGCCTTCGCCCACGAGCGACTCCTTCTTTATTTCAAGTGAGCGGATGCGCTTGGCCTTGATATAAAGCTGGTCGGTAAGCGAAGAGGGACGCATGATGCGCCATGATGCGCCGTAGTCGTGCAGTTTCTTTTGGAAAAGCGTTCTGCACTCTGTCAGGACGTCCTTAAACTGCTGCTCTGTTTTTGCTGAATCTGCCATAATATTTTCGAAAATCGCTGCAAATTTAAGCATTTCTGATGAAATAGCCAAATATATTGTATAAAAATAAGTGGCGAAACATTTTGTATTGTCTTCGATTTGCAGTAACTTTGGATAAGTTACGCTGCATCTCAACAATAAAAACAAAAAATTCCTTTTTTATTTTGTATTGTCTTCGATTTGCAGTAACTTTGCAGTCCGAAATTAAATAGAAATGAGAAATCTATCCAATGCCGAATTGGCAAAAATACTTGATAAAGACATTTTTCATCTTATATCACAGGCAGCTGACAGCTTGGGACTGGAATGCTATGTGGTAGGCGGATATGTGAGAGACCTTTTCCTGGAACGGCCTTCCAATGATATTGACGTTGTGGTGGTGGGAAGCGGCATACAGGTGGCTTCTGCTCTTAAACAGAAACTGGGCAGGAAGGCTCATCTGTCTGTATTCCGCAACTTTGGTACTGCACAGGTGAAGTATCGTGATATAGAGGTCGAGTTTGTCGGTGCACGTAAAGAGAGTTATAATCACGATTCGCGCAAGCCCATTGTGGAGGATGGAACGCTCGAGGACGATCAGAATCGTCGTGACTTTACCATCAATGCGCTGGCTGTGTGTCTCAACAGCAAGCGCTTTGGTGAACTGGTTGATCCCTTTGACGGTGTCTATGACCTGGAAGACGGAATAGTGGCAACACCACTTGATCCAGATATTACCTTCAGCGATGATCCTTTGCGCATGATGCGTTGTGTGCGCTTCGCCACTCAGCTCAACTTTCAGATTGAGGACGAAACCTACGAGGCACTCTCGCGCAATGCCGACCGACTGAAGATTATCAGCGGTGAGCGAATAGCCGACGAGATGAACAAGATTATGCTTTCGCCTCATCCCAGTTGTGGATTCTATTATCTCAAGGATACTGGGCTTCTGCAGCTCATCATGCCTGAACTTTGTGAACTTGACAAGGTGGAGACACGTTGCGGTCGCTCGCATAAGAACAACTATGACCATACGATGGAGGTGCTCGAAAATGTTTGCCGTCAAACCTCTAACCTCTGGTTGCGCTGGGCTGCCTTGCTTCATGACATAGGTAAACCACGCAGCAAGCGATGGGACAATCAGGCAGGCTGGACTTTCCGTAACCATAATGTCGTGGGAGCCAGAATGATTCCTTCGATGTTCCGTCGCATGAAGTTGCCCATGGATGCCAAGATGAAATATGTGCAGAAACTCGTAGAGTTGCACATGCGGCCTATTGTTATTTCCGACGAGGAAGTGACCGACAGCGCTGTGCGTCGACTTCTGAACGATGCCGGCGATGATATTGACGACTTGATGACACTTTGCGAAGCCGACATTACCAGCAAGAACCAAGTGCGCAAACAGCACTTCCTGGATAATTTCCGTTTGGTGCGCGAAAAGATTGCCGACTTGAAGGTGCGCGACTACAAGCGACTGTTCCAGCCTTGTATAGATGGCAGGGAAATCATGGAAATGTTCCATTTGGGCTCCTGTCCTGAGGTAGGAGCGCTGAAGCAGACTCTCAAGGACGCTGTGCTGGACGGCAAGGTGGCCAATGAGCGTGAGCCCCTCATGGAATTGCTTATGCAGAAAGCCAAGGAGCACGGACTGATAGAGTAACTGGCTTTTCCGTAAGAGATAGTTGGAAAAGAAAATTTCCACAGTTGGAAAAATAAAAAAGCAGGAAATGCCCCTCGTCTTCTGTTACTGAGCTTCGTCACCTATAAAGACCAGACTTGGCCTTAATAGATGACCAGACTTGGTCTTAATAGATGACCAAGCTCGGTCTTAATAGACGACCGGTGTTGGCCTTAATAGATGGCAAGATTAGGCTTAATAGGCTCCTTACATGAGGAAAACTCTAAATACAAAATAATTAATGTTAAAATACACTTGGCAAATGTACAATATTGCTATAATATTAGTAATTTTGCACCGCCTTTAAAAACTCTGTTGATATTTTGAGTTTTCGACATAAGGAAGTCGGATTACTTGTAAAAAGGCAAAGACAATGTGCTGTAGTGGCATGTTGAATAACAGATTAATAATAATAACAATTGTATTTAAATAAATAGGTATGAAGATTAAAAACGTTTTGTTTGTTGCAGCTCTTGCAGCTCTCGCAACTTTAACATCATGTGGCGGAAGCAAGAAGGGCGGTCTGCCTAACTTCGGCGATGATGAGTTTGCTGTAGTGACTATAGGAACTACCAGCGCCGCTTTGCAGACTACTTATCCTGCTACAATTAAAGGTATTCAGGATGTAGAGGTTCGTCCGAAAGTTTCGGGTTTCATAACAAAGGTGTTTGTACATGAGGGTCAGACTGTTTCTGCAGGTCAGCCTCTTTTCTCTATCGACAGCGAGACTTATCAGGCTGCCGTTCGCTCTGCTGCAGCAGCTGTGAATACAGCGAAGGCACAGGCTAATACAGCTAAGTTGACTTACGAGAACAACAAGAAGCTCTTCGACAGCAAGATTATCGGTCAGTATGAACTTTCTACTGCAGCCAACAGCTATGCTACAGCTAAGGCTCAGGTAGCGCAGACTGAGGCGGCTTTGGCTTCAGCTCGCGAGCAGTTGACTTGGTGTACTGTTACCAGTCCTTCTGCAGGTGTTGTTGGCAGCTTGCCTTTCAAGGTAGGTGCTTTGGTAAGCGCTTCAGGTCCGGCTCTTACTACAGTTTCCAACATCAGCACCTTGGAGGTGTTCTTCTCACTTTCCGAGTCTCAGATTTTGAATATGTCTAAGACCAATGGCGGTATTCAGGCTGCCATCGCCGCATTCCCTGCAGTTAAGTTGCAGTTGGCTGACGGTTCTGTCTATAATCACCCAGGTAAGGTCGTCAAGATGAGTGGTGTCATTGATGCTGCCACTGGTTCTGTATCTTTTATCGCTCATTTCCCCAACCCAGAAAAGCTGTTGAAGAGCGGTGGCGCCGGTTCTATCGTTGTTCCTAACGACAACAACAGCGCTATCGTCATACCTCAGGAGGCTTGCTCACAGGTTCAGGACAAGATCTTCGTTTACATCGTCACCAAGGACAACAAGGTGAAGTATTCTGAGATCAAGGTGAATCCACAGGATGACGGCAAGAACTATATCGTAACTTCTGGTCTTCACGTAGGCGACCGTGTGGTAGTAAAGGGCATTACCAAGTTGACTGATGGTCAGCAGATCAAGCCTATCACCGTAGAACGTTACAATCAGAAAATTGCTGAGGCTGCCAAGATGGCTGAGTCGCAGGATAATGCACATGAGTTTGCAAAAACCATGAGCGGTAAGTAAATTATAAATAATCAACAAAAATAAAAGAATGAACGTGTGTGATTCCTGCAACGGAAGAATGCATGATACATTATAATTTATAATTTAAAACAAGATTATGACATTTACAAACTTCATAAAGCGCCCAGTGCTTTCGACGGTGGTTTCCATCTTCTTCGTCTTGCTGGGTACCATCGGCTTGATATCGCTGCCTATTGAGCAGTACCCGAATATCGCGCCGCCTACCATCTCGGTGTCTACCACCTATCAGGGTGCTGATGCTCAGACGGTATTGAATTCAGTCATCGCTCCTCTGGAGGAGAGCATCAACGGTGTGGAGAACATGACCTATATGACATCTTCTGCGTCAAACTCAGGTTATGCCAGCATCACCGTTTACTTCAAGCAGGGTTCCGACCCAGATATGGCTGCGGTCAACGTACAGAACCGTGTGTCCCAGGCACAGTCATTGCTGCCTGCCGAGGTTACCAGGGTGGGTGTCACCGTTACCAAGCGTCAGAGCTCCAACGTAATCATGTTCGCTCTGACCACAGACGATGGCCGTTACGACGACCAGTTCGTTACCAACTACGCCTTGATCAACGTCGTTCCTCAGTTGAAGCGTATCAATGGTGTGGGTGATGTGCAGAGTCCTTCTACCCGTAACTACTCTATGCGTATCTGGCTGAAGCCAGAGAAGATGAAGGAGTTCGGATTGGTTCCTTCTGATATTTCGCAGGCTTTGGCAGAGCAGAACATCGAGGCTGCCCCTGGTAGCTTTGGTGAGAGCTCTGATATGCAGTATGAATATACTTTGCGTTACAAGGGTCGTTTGAAGACTCCTATCGAGTATGAGAATATCTTGATCAAGAGTAATACATCAGGTCAGACTCTCCGTCTCGGTGAAGTTGCCAAGATAGAGTTGGGCGGTTTGCAGTATAACGTCAACTTGCTCAATGATGGTCAGCCCGCTGTGATGGGTATGGTTCAGCAGATTGCCGGTTCCAACGCTACCCAGATTGCAAGCGACGTGAAGAAGACGTTGGATGAACTGGAGAAGAGTTATCCTCCAGGGTTGAAGAATGTTATCCTGATGGATGTTACCGAGTTCTTGTTCGCATCTATCGAGGAGGTTATCTTCACCTTGATCATCACCCTGGTACTGGTGTTCATCGTAGTGTATATCTTCTTGCAGGACTTCCGTTCTACGCTGATTCCTATGATTGCCGTGCCAGTGGCTTTGGTTGGTGCGTTCTTCTTCCTTTGGGTGTTTGGATTCTCCATCAACTTGCTGACGCTGTCCGCCCTGCTGTTGGCTATTGCGATTGTGGTCGATGATGCCATCGTGGTAGTAGAGGCGGTTCACGCCAAGCTCGACCAGGGTTACAAGAGTGCCCTGACAGCTTCTATCGATGCGATGAACGAAATCTCTGGCGCCATCATCTCTATTACATTGGTGATGTCTGCCGTGTTCGTTCCTGTATCATTCATCGGTGGAACATCTGGTTACTTCTATCGTGAGTTCGGTGTTACCATGGCGGTGTCAATCGTCATCTCTGCTGTCAATGCGTTGACTTTGTCTCCTGCTCTTTGTGCGGTGTTATTGAAACCACATGATGAGGAGCATGGCGAGAAGAAGTTGTCGCTTATCGACCGCTTCCATGCTGGGTTCAACTATCAGTTTGATAAGATTACCAATAAATATAAGAAAGGTGTAAAGTGGGTTATCGGTCATGGCATTATCGCTGGTAGCTTGGTGGCTGTCAGCATCGTGGGCTTGGTTGCCCTGATGGGTACTACCAAGACTGGACTTGTGCCTGATGAGGATACTGGTACAATCTTCGCTTGTATCTCTACCGCTCCTGGTACAACTCAGGAACGTACCGCCCAGGTGGTACAGCAGGTGGACAAGATGTTGGCTAACAACCCAGCCATAGCAACCCGTAATGCCATCATGGGTTATAGCTTTATTGGTGGTGCTGGTTCTAACCAGGGTACTATCATCGTCAAACTGAAGCCATTCGAGGACCGTCCTGGCGGATTCTTCCATCGTATTAAGGAGGCTTGTACCGGTGGCGGTATTGAGGCGCTGTTTGTCAACCCTATGGAATATTCTTCTGTGTTGGGTATGATCTACAAGCAGACTGCCACGATCAAGGATGCACAGGTTCTGGCCTTCGCTCCACCTATGATTTCTGGTTTCTCTGTACAGAATGGTATTACCATGACTATGCAGGATAAGACGGGTGGCGATCTGAACAGATTCTATACCAACGTGAAGGCTTTCTTGAAGGAACTGAATGCCCGTCCTGAGATTCAGACTGCGCAGACACAGTACAACCCTAACTATCCTCAGTACATGGTGGATGTGGATGTTGCCAAGACCAAGCAGGCCGGTATTTCTCCATCTTCAGTGTTGGCTGTGATGCAGGGTTACCTAGGTGGTCTTTATGCATCCAACTTCAATGCCTATGGTAAGCTCTACCGTGTCATGATTCAGGCTGGTCCTGAGAACCGCATGCATCCAGACGACTTGAATAAGATTTATGTACGTTGTGCTGATGGCACTATGTCTCCAGTGAGCGAGTTCGTGAACTTGAAGAAGATTTATGGTCCATCCAACATCACACGTTTCAACCTCTTTACCTCAATGGATGTGTCTGTAACTCCTAACAGCGGCTATTCTACCGGTGACGGTATGAAGGCTATTGCCGAGGTGGCTAAGCAGACATTGCCAGAGGGTTATGGTTATGAATACTCTGGTCTGACACGTTCGGAGGCAGAGTCAAGCAACTCTACTGGTCTTATCTTCGCACTCTGTATCGTATTCGTTTACTTGATTCTGAGTGCTCAGTACGAGAGTTACATTTTGCCTCTGTCGGTAGTGTTGTCTATCCCATTCGGTTTGGCAGGTGCTTTCGTCTTCACCAACCTCTTCGGCCATTCCAACGATATCTACATGCAGATTTCGTTGATTATGTTGATCGGTCTGTTGGCTAAGAATGCCATCCTGATTGTGCAGTTTGCCCTTGAGCGTCGTCGTACGGGTATGGCTATCAAGTATTCTGCCATCTTAGGTGCCGGAGCCCGTCTCCGTCCTATCTTGATGACCTCTCTGGCGATGATCATTGGTCTGCTGCCTCTGATGTTCGCTTCAGGTGTAGGCAAGAATGGTAACCAAACTTTGGGTGCTGCCGCTGTAGGTGGTATGTTGATCGGTACAATCTGTCAGATCTTCGTCGTCCCAGCTCTCTTCGCCGTCTTCGAGTGGTTGCAGGAGAAGCTTACTCCTTTGAAGTTTGAGGACGAGTTCAATGCCGAGGCTGTCTCAGAGTTGGAGCAGTATGCCAATGCTGCTCATCGCAGAAAAGGTATCGAGAAGAAGTAATAACGTTGTAACTTCAAACGAAACAATGAAAAAGAATTTAAATATTATCATATTGGGTCTCGCAGCGCTCTCATTGAGCAGCTGCAAGACTCTCTACGGAAAGTATGAGCGTCCTGATGTGAAAACTAATGGTATCGTACGCGATTCAGCTTCTATATCCGATACGTTGGCTGTGAAGGATACTACATCATTTGCCAATATTCCTTGGCGCAGCGTTTTCACCGATCCGCAGTTGCAGACTCTTATCGAGAAGGGACTTGCCAATAACGCCAATCTCCTCAATGCTGCTTTGAACGTAAAGATGGCTGAGGAGCAGTTGAAGTGTGCCAAGTTGGCTTTCATACCTTCTTTTACATTTACCCCACAGGGAACCATCTCTTCTTGGGACGGTAACAAAGCGACAAAGACCTATAGTCTGCCAGTGAATGCGTCATGGAGTGTTGACCTCTTTGGCAATCTTCTTTCACAGAAGCGTGGTGCTCAGATGGCCCTGTTGCAGATAAAGGACTACCAGGTGTCTGTACAGACGAACCTCGTTGCGAATATTGCCAATATGTACTATTCGCTCCTCATGCTCGACAAGCAGCTTGAGATAGTGAACGATATGGAAGGTCTTACCAAGGACACATGGCAAACAATGCAGTTGCTCAAGGATGCCAAGATGGGTTATCGCTCAACATCGGTGCAGGCAGCAGAGTCTAACTATTACTCTGTTCTTGCACAGAGAGCAGACCTGAAGCGGCAGATTCGTGAGACAGAGAACTCGCTCAGCCTTCTTCTTGGCGAGCAGGCTCATGCCATCGCACGGGGCAAACTTGATAATCAGAGTCTTCCTGCCAACTTCTCTACAGGAGTAGGTTTGCAGTTGCTCAACAATCGGGCTGACGTACATGCAGCCGAGATGAACTTGGCGCAGTGCTTCTATGGAGTGGAGACTGCCCGCAGCAAGTTCTATCCTTCTATCACTATTTCTGGTACTGGTGCCTTTACCAACTCAGCTGGAGCTGGTATCGTAAATCCTGGAAAGTGGCTTCTCTCTGCTGTGGGCTCACTTGTTCAGCCTATCTTCCAGAATGGAAGACTCATTGCAGGACTCAAGGTGGCTAAGATGCAGTACGAGCAGGCTTACAACACTTGGCAGGATGCAGTGTTGAAGGCTGGCAGCGAAGTAAGCAATGCCCTCGTACTCTATAACTCTTCCGACGAGAAGGGAAGAATCGAGGCACAGCAGATCGAGGTGCTCAAGCAGAACGTAGAAGACACCCGTAAGTTGATGGGCGAGGCTGGTGGTTCTTATCTTGAGGTTATCCAGGCACAGTCATCATTGCTCAATGTACAGCTCTCCAAGGTGGCTGACGACTTCTACAAAATGCAGGCTGTGGTCAACCTATACTATGCATTGGGTGGTGGAGCCAAGTAATGTTAAGTGTTAAATGTAAAATGTTAGATTATTATGGCAAGTATAATCAGTCCAAAGGCAGAGGTTTCTCCAAAGGCTAAGATAGGAGACAACTGCAAGATATATCCATTCGCCTATATTGAGGACGATGTGGTTATCGGTGACAACTGTATCATCTATCCATTCGTGAGCATCATGAATGGTACTCGCATGGGTAATAATAACAAGGTATTCCAGGCTGCCGTTATCGCTGCCCTCCCACAGGATTTCAACTATACTGGTGAAGAGAGTGAAGTAGTGATTGGCGATAACAATACTATCCGTGAGAATGTGGTTATCAACCGAGGTACTCACAAGGGTGGTAAAACAGTGCTTGGCAACAGCAACTTTCTTATGGAAGGTGCCCATATCTCTCACGATACCGTGATAGGCAACAGTTGCGTGTTCGGTTATGGAACCAAGATAGCTGGCGACTGTGTGATAGGTAATGGCGTCATCTACTCTACATCTGTAGTAGAAAATGCCAAGACCAGAGTTGGCGACTTGGCGATGATACAGGCAGGAACAACTTTCTCCAAAGATATTCCACCTTATATTATTGCGGGTGGTAAGCCTGTGAAGTATGCGGGTCCTAACAGCATTATCATGGAGGCTGCCGATATAGACGTGAAGGTTCGCAAGCATGTAGCTAATGCTTATCGACTTGTCTTCCACGGTCAGACATCTCTCTTTGATGCCATCAATCAGATCAAGGATCAGGTGCCAGACGGAGAAGAAGTGCGCAATATTATCAAGTTCCTCGAAAGTACAGAGAAAGGTGTCATCACCAAGATGTAAGTTGCGAAACTTATACTAAACGATTTTTTCTTTATACACAAAGGGAGGGTTGACCCATGGGGTGACTCTCCTTTCTTGTGTTAATGTCTATTAAACTTTCGTTTATTCGCACATTTTTTTGTTACTTTGCACCAAATTTGGAATATTATACCCTTTTGGTAAATGAGAAAGAAACAATATAAGCCCAGCAGTCACCGAGGATTGCAGGTGGTAACTCTATGTATAAGCACCGCCATGGTGCTCGTTTTGCTCGGACTGGTCATATTCTCCGTACTTATGGGAAGAAATCTCTCCTCCTATGTGAAGGAGAACCTTGTCGTGTCCGTGATGCTTGAACAGGATATGACCAATTCTGAGGTCGTTCAGATGTGCAAACAGCTGAAAGCCAAGCCTTATGTCAAGTCAATCAACTATATTTCGAAGGCGAAGGCTCTTAAGGAGGCTACTCACGATCTTGGAGTAAACCCCAGTGAGTTTGCCGGAGTCAATCCTTTCCTGCCTTCTATCGAGTTGACAGCTCAGGCCGACTATGCCAATAATGACTCTCTGAAATGGGTGGCCAAGGAACTGAAAGCCTATCCACGTGTTACAGAGGTGTCTTACCAGCATGACCTGATAGAGCAGGTGAATCAAATGCTGACCAAGATAAGCATCGGATTGCTCATCGTGGCGGCTCTCCTCACGTTTATATCTTTCTCGCTGATCAACAATACCGTAAGGTTAGGCATTTATGCCCGACGTTTCTCTATACACACGATGAAACTTGTTGGAGCCTCATGGGGATTCATCCGACGTCCCTTTGTGAATAGGGCCATACTGATTGGATTGTTGTCGGCATTGATTGCCAACGGCTTTTTGGGAGGCAGTCTTTATGCATGGTATGTGCATGAGCCAGAACTGCTCATGGTGATGGGATGGCAGGAACTTGCCATAACGGGTGGTTCAGTTTTCCTTTTTGGAGTCATCATAACTGCCATCTGTGCCAGCATCTCTGTCAACAAATTCCTCAAGATGAAGGCAGGCGACTTGTATAAGATTTAGAATATCGAACATTACACATTATTAATATATATATAATAAATGGATAAGAAGAATTTAGCATTCGGCAAAGTAAACTTCATCCTCTTAGCTGTGGGGATGGCTATTGTCATCATCGGTTTTCTCTTGATGAGCGGATCTGGCTCAGACGAGCATACTTTCGATACCGATATCTTCAGCACACGCCGTATCGTGGTAGCACCAGTAGTTACTCTGTTTGGGTTTCTTTCTATTATTTATGCTGTCATTCGTAAGCCAAAAGACAATAAGTAATATTTATATCCCGATACATACACATTATTCAATAATAAAAAATAGTATTTATCAATGAATTGGTTTGAAGCCTTGGTGTTAGGTCTTGTTCAGGGACTTACAGAATATCTGCCAGTTAGTAGTAGCGGTCATTTGGCTATTGGTGCCTATTTGTTTGGTATTGACGGTGAGGCTAATCTGGGTTTTACTATCTTGGTGCATGTAGCAACAGTCATGAGTACTTTGGTAGTACTTTGGAAAGAGATCGACTGGATTTTGAAAGGACTCTTTAAGTTCCAGATGAACGAGGAGACTAAGTATGCGCTTAATATTGTAGTCTCCATGATTCCTGTTGGCGTCGTTGGAGTCTTCTTCAAGGATGAAGTAGAAAAAATCTTCGGTTCAGGACTGCTCATAGTAGGATGCATGTTGATCGTAACTGCTCTGCTCCTTGCTTTCTCTTATTATGCTAAACCACGTCAGCGTGAGAACATAAGCCTTTGGCATGCGTTTGTCATTGGTCTGGGCCAGGCTTTGGCTGTTTTGCCAGGTCTTTCCCGCTCAGGTACCACCATCGCAACAGGTCTTCTGTTGGGCAATAAGAAGGAGAAGATGGCACAATTCTCTTTCCTCATGGTCATTCCTCCCATACTTGGCGAGGCATTGCTCGACCTAATCAAAGGACTGAAAGGAGAGGAAACACTTGGAGGTGTTGACACCTTGCCTATGATTATTGGCTTTGTGGCTGCCTTTATTTCAGGCTGTCTTGCCTGCAAATGGATGATCAATATTGTCAAGAAAGGTAAACTTATCTACTTTGGCGTCTATTGTACCATAGCAGGTTTAGCCACCATTCTTTTCTCTCTTCTTTAATAAGTAACGACAAATCTTTTGCCAGACATGAATTTCCAGACAGGAGAAATCATTGCCATCGACAAACCTTATCGTATGTCAAGTTTTGGGGCTTTGGCACATATCAGATATGTACTTTCTAAGTTTTTGCACCATAAGGTGAAGATAGGACATGCAGGTACGCTCGACCCTTTGGCTACAGGCGTGCTCGTGCTTTGCACAGGAAAGAAGACCAAGGAGATAGAACAGCTGCAGACTCATACTAAGGAGTACACTGCGACACTTCAGTTGGGAGCCACGACAGCCAGCTATGATCTTGAACATACGGTCAATCATACTTATCCCACCCGTCATATTACCCGACAGCTCATAGAGGAAACGTTGCCTCAGTTTGTCGGTGACATTCAGCAGGTGCCCCCTACTTATAGTGCTGTCAAGGTCAATGGCGACAGAGCCTATGCCTTGCGCAGGGCGGGAGAGAATGTGACGCTCAAACCAAAGAGCGTTCGTATAGACGAGATAGAACTTACCCATTACGACGACGAGACCAAGCAACTCGGTTTGCGCGTAGTATGTGGTAAGGGAACTTACATACGCTCCTTGGCTCGCGACTTAGGTCGGGCACTTGGAAGCGGAGCCTTTCTTACTGAGTTGAGAAGAACCCGAGTGGGCGACTTTACTGTCGACAACTGTGTGAGTTTCGAAAATTTCAGGGAATGGCTCGAACAACAGGAAATAGAAGACATCCATCAAGTTTGATATTTCCAGAATAGTAATAGAATATAATTAGTAACCATTAGAAAGGAGACAAATATAACATGAAACTGTCACAATTCAACTTTAAGTTGCCTGAGGCACAAGTGGCGCTTTATCCCCACAAGACCAAACGTATCGTCAAGACATCTACTGGAGAGGAACGTACCTTTGAGGTAACCCGTCGTGATGAGGCGCGTATGATGGTTTTACACAAAAAGTCGGAAACCATAGATATGTACCGCAAGGATGCTAACGGAAATCCTATTGAAGGCGAGTTTATTGAGTTCAAGGACATCGTCAACTATTTCGATGAGGGAGATACGTTTGTATTCAACAACACCAAGGTGTTCCCTGCACGACTCTATGGTACCAAGGAGAAGACCGATGCCAAGATTGAGGTGTTCCTGCTTAGAGAGTTGAATGAGGAGATGCGACTCTGGGATGTGCTTGTAGAACCAGCCCGTAAGATTCGTATTGGAAACAAACTCTTCTTTGATGATGTCAACGAGATGGTGGCTGAGGTAATCGACAATACCACCAGCCGTGGACGTACTCTTCGCTTCCTCTATGACGAGGACGGTCAGCACGATGTCTTCAAACGCTCGCTCTTTGCTTTGGGCGAGGCTCCATTGCCACGTTATATTATCGACAATCGCGAGGTACACCATGCCACAGAGGAAGATATGGAAGACTTCCAGTGCGTGTTTGCTGAGAAGGAAGGTGCTGTAACAGCGCCAGCCACAGGGCTTCATTTCTCGCGCGAGCTCATGAAACGTATGGAGATCAGAGGCATCAACTCTGCATTTATTACCTTGCATTGTGGATTGGGCAACTTCCATGAAATCGAGGTGGAAGACCTTACCAAGCACAAGATGGACTCCGAGCAGATGCATATCGGCAAGGAGGCTTGCGAACTGGTCAACGACACCAAGCGTGCCGGTCATCATGTTTGTGCCATCGGTACAAGTGTGGTCAAGGCTACAGAGACTGCGGTGGGTACAGATGGAATGATGAAGGAGTTTGACGGATGGACCAATAAGTTTATCTTCCCTCCTTATGAGTTTGGACTGGCCGATTGCATGGTGGCCAACTTCTATCATCCAGAATCTACACTGATGATGAGTACTGCTGCATTTGGAGGTTACGACCTTGTATATGAAGCCTATATGAAGGCTTTGAAGAATGGCTATATGTTTGGTTGCTTCGGCGACTCTCTGCTCATTCTCAACGATTAATATCTGTGATAGTTGAGGCAGTAAATGGCTTCGTTTGTTTTAGGCGAAGCATCGTTCAATAACATATTTATGTATACATGCATAGAGTATATCTGAGTCTCGGATCCAATTTAGGCAATCGCAAGCGTAACATCCGTGAGGCTCTTGAAAAGATAGGAGAGCTGATTGGCGACGTAGAGCGCCAGTCAGCTCTATACGAAACTAAGCCGTGGGGCTATTCTTCGCCCAACGACTTTATCAATGCATGTGCCTGTGTGCTCACTCCTTTGGCGCCTCGCCAGTTGCTTGAGGCTACTCAGAAGGTGGAGCAAGAGATGGGCCGTAAGCTCAAATCGGTGAATGGTGAATATCACGACCGCATTATAGATATAGATATTCTACTATATGATGATCTTCGTATAGACCAGCCCGACCTGAAGATTCCTCATCCCCTAATGGAGGAAAGAGATTTTGTTATGGTTCCTTTAAGGGAAATCATGTCTCTATAATAGAATTACCATAGGAAAAATATTAAAATAGGAAGATATATGGAAGAGACAAGTAAATTGCAAGTGTTGAAATGCCCGGCATGCAATGCTAAGCTAACATACTTCTTTGAATTTGACCAGGTTATAACATGCCCTGTTTGTCATAACCGTATGAATAGCCATGTACTTCAGACGGTTGAAGCGCACATGCCTTTGCGTTATGTGTCGCCTACCATTGATGCAGATGGTTTTAAGCACTTGATGGCGCAAACTTTGGTTGATATCGACTTTGTTCCATGCGATGTTTTCCAGGCCATCGATGCCGAGGAGGTATTCTGTATCTATCTGCCTATGTATCTTTATGAGGGTACCTATCAGGTGGCTTGGAGCGACAATGGCGCTAATCAGCAGCAGCTTCATGGCAATGCAACAGGCAAGATGGCTTATTTATACTTAGCCAATGATAGAAAAGGTGATCTTCCAAAGGAACTTCGCGATTTTACCACTTGTTTGCCTTACGATGCTGAGGCTTTGAGTTCTTTCGAGGTTGGGCACATCGATGCAACTGATAGTCATGTTCTCGCAACCTTGTCTACAATTACTGCTGAGGCAGTGTGGAAGAAGTGGGGAACGAAATTAACAGATAAGCTGGCAAAGTGTACGGTGCATGACCAAATAGGTAACCAAAAGGTTCGCAAGTTGAAGATTTCTCCCACTGTTGAACTGACCAACCAAGGTGAACTTCTCTATGTTCCCTTCTATTTCACTTATTACACATACAACAATCATCGCTACAGCTTTATAGTAGATGGACAGGGCAAGCACCTGTCTTATAATAATCCCATTGACAAGCGCGAGAGTAGTTATGTGAGAAACTGTAAGGTTCTCATGCTCATCGTAAAATGGATGTGGATGTTGGCAGTGTTGGTATGGGCTGTTTACGACTACCGTTTTGCCATGGGGTATTTGGTAGCTTGGGCTATATGTAAGGTTGTTGTTGACAGGGTGCTGAAGCTGCAAATAGCCCGTAGATTCAAACGTTCCAAGGAAACACGTCAGGCTGATGCTGACCTGTTTTTAGGAATATAGTCGCTATTTATCTAATTAGGGCTTCTATTTATGGGTGTGCGAGTCTTAGATTCCTTTCTTTTGCTTCTTCCAAAGTGGTATGACGTGAATGTCATTAATATCTTTGCAAGATTCTAGTTAATATTATATGATGTTGGTTGAAATATCGGTGTATACTTTCAAGTATCCTTTATAGGGGAAGGAAAATGAATGAAAATTTCCTTTATAAAGGAAACTTTGGTGTGGAGTCTTTTATAGGTGATGCTCTTTTGTTTCCCCAATAAGTATATTTATGCTTGAAAGGATGACTTAAACTTGTTTCTTCTTGTCATTCTTTTCTACTTTTCTTGTCAACCCATATCATCTAATCCAGAAACACATCTGTTTTTATCTTTTTTGAAAAATATTTAGGAAAAAGTTTTGAAGTTCCATTTATTTCTTGTACTTTTGCAAATATATCCCATGCCGATAGCTGTAGAATGCATGAATAATGCAGGGGACAGCAAGGGAGTGGGACAAATATAAATTTGGAAGGGCGTTTGCTACACGCTTGTTCATGACAAACTGAAACCTGAGAAATTTCAAATCATCGTCAAGAACATGGCAACTAGCAGATGTCACGTTGTGTGATTATATCATGATGTATATAATTCATATCGGCGTGGGGTCTGTGGTTGCTCGTTCAGCGATGATGGGTAATCTCAGGACCTCAGTTTGTAGAACGGGTAACTAGGCATGATCCCCGCTTTTTCTTTTTTATGTTATAACTGTTCTAAATCTATGCCTAATAATAAAAGGCCTGTCTCTTTGTTTAAAGGACAAAACAAAGGAGTTAACTCTCCTAAAAGTGGCAAACAAAATGTGGCCATGTCTCCCTATAATATACATAATGGGGTGACCCCTACTTATGTTTCAAAGCTGAGTGCAAAATGTTCTACAGACAATATAAAAACCGCCTCTTCTGCAGCAAATGTGGAAGAGGCGGTTTGGTTTTTGATGAGGGCTGCGTATGGACAAGAGAAGAAAGCGAAGGATTTTTTGGAGGCGAAAGGAATAGAGGTATTCTTGCCAATGCAAGAAAAATGTATTGTGCAGAATGGTAAGCGTAAAAACAAACAGGTGTCTTTAATTCCTAACTTCTTGTTTGTAAAGAGCACAGAGGCTGAAATGAAAAAATATGTGGGCAAGGGTGAACTCGGTTTCTTTCATCATTATTATGTACCTTATAGGGATGAAACAGGAAGAATGGTTGGCAGGAAAGGCATCAAACCCTTGGTGATACCAGCAAAGCAAATGAATTTTTTTATCAAGTGGAATGCGGTAGAAGTAGAGGATAAGTTGTTTGTCCCTGATGCCAAATTTAAGTTTACAAAGGATGACAAGGTGAAAATTGTCAGAGGAAAGTTTGTTGGCTTTGAAGGTAAAGTTTGTCGAATCAAGGGACAGACAAGAGTTGGCTTGATAATCGAAGGTGTTGGAACGATTTTTACAGCATATATTCCTAAAGATTATTTGGAGAAGTTATGCTAATTATAATTAAATAAAAACAAGAGCTATGGGATTTTTTGGAGGGAATGTTAATGAAAATGTTGCTGATTTAAAAAAACAAATAGCAACACTTAGTGAGTTAATAAAAGCACAAACGGAGTCAAGAATTAATGAAGAAATGGCGGAAAAGTCGTTGGAGATACAAGAGCAATTGGATTCTGTGAATTCTGAATTGCAGAATTTACGGAATGATTATTCTATTGCTCAAGTAGAGATTATGGACAAACAAAAATCTTTAGACAAAGTTTTGGCTGAAAAAAAAGAAATAGAGAAAAAGTTAAAAGAAAAAGAGGTCGAACTTGATGTTAAAGTACAAGAACTGAATACTTTGCGTGAAGAAAGAAATAATCAAAGAGTTGAACATCAAATTCCAACTACGAGTGTTGATTTAGGTGTGTTGTCTCAAGAATTATCGCAAGTGGCACAGTCTTGTAAGATGCTAGAACAACGTGATGATGTCATGAAGAATATGCATAAAGAATTAGAGAAACTGCAAAACAATCTCTATGCAAAGATGCTAAAACCATACAAAAACTCAATTGTTATGATCTATGATAGTATAGCTCGTACCTACGAATATTATAAGACCGAGGCTGCTAAGGTAGAAGTGGGGGCGTATGACAAACTTATTGAGCAGATAAAACATTTTATGCTTCTTATAACTGATACTTTGAGTGATGAGTATGATTTGGATATCTATATCCCAGAAGTTGGTGCTTTGTTCGCTAAAGGGCAGCATCGGGTAAACAGATTGATACCTACTACGGATGAGAATCAAAATAATGTAATTGCCAAGGTGTGTCAGTGTGGCTTCTCTTATATGGCATTTGATCCAGCAAGGGGTGCTGAACGAGAAGTGTACTTCCGTCCAGCTGTAGTAGATGTTTATAAGTACAATAAGTAGAGAGTATATTCTTTTTATTTTAGTTATTTTTATTATTAAATCAATATAATTATGGATAAAAGTCGTGCAGTATATGGAATCGATTTGGGTACAACATATAGTTGTATAGCTCAGGTAGATCAGTTTGATCAAGCAATTGTACTTCGTAATTTTGAAGGAGATGCAACCACTCCTTCTGTAGTTTATTTTGAGGATGAAAATAATGTCTTGGTTGGTAAGGATGCAAAAGCTATGTTGGAAACAGAACCTGAAAAGGCTGTGTCTTTTATCAAGCGAGAAATGGGTAATGATGCAGCTTTTGACAAGTCTTTAAATACCACTCCCTATCATCTGGATCCTTCTGAAATATCAGCGTTGATATTAAAGAAATTGGTTAAGGATGCCAATGATGCTAATGGTTTTCCTGAGCCTATTAAAGATGTTGTGATTACTTGTCCTGCTTATTTTGGTAATAAGGAGCGTATGCAGACGAAGCAAGCTGGCATCATCGCTGGCTTGAATGTGTTGTCTATCATAAACGAACCAACAGCTGCAGCAATTGCTTATGGAACAAAAGTAGATGAACGAAAAACTATTTTGGTGTATGACTTGGGCGGCGGCACATTTGATGTTACTATAATATTAGTGAACAAGGGAGCCATTAAGGTTATAGCTACTGGTGGAGATCATCATTTGGGCGGTGTAGATTGGGATACTGAGTTGGCTTCTTATATGTTAGATGCATTTAATAGTGCAAATGATACGAACTTTTCTTTTGACGGCGACACGATGCTTAAGAATACACTTCTTAATATGGCAGAAAATAAAAAGAAGTTACTAACAGGTAAAAATAAGGTAAATGTTAACATCAATTGGGAAGGAAAATCTGCTCGCTTTGAAATAACTCGTGAATTGTTTGATAGTTTGACTATTAGTAAGTTGAATGAGACTATTGATGCTACGAATTCAATTTTGGAGATTGCTCGTAAGAAAGGATTTGAAAAAATTGATGAATTTTTGTTAGTTGGTGGGAGTAGCCGTATGCCACAGGTTAAGGCAAGAATTGATCAAGAGTATGGGGTTGATGCAAGAATAGGTGATGTTGATGAGGTTGTTGCTAAGGGTGCGGCAATCTATGCAATGAATGAAGCTTATTCTCAGGCCGTACAAGAGTATGAGGAAGGTGATAGAGATGATCGGCCAGCTCCTATTCGTGGCGACCGTGCCCGTGTCATGAATGTGACCAGCAAGACTTATGGTTTAGGACTTGTTGAAAATAAAGTGGGAAATATGATATTTGCGAATACGAGTCTTCCTTTTTCTTTTAAACGGGAATTCTGTACAGCTTATGAAAATCAGCATGTTCTGACCTTACCTATTTGGGAAAGCGATTTTACAAATCCAGAAACTGATTCTACAGTTGAGGATAAATTTTGCCGTTTAGTTACCTCTGAACCTGCGAAATTATTGTTAAACAAAGATTGGCCAAAGGGTTCTCCTGTTCATGTTACTTTTAATATAGATAACGAAGGCATGTTATCTGTTCATGCTCAAGTGGAACATGATGATATAGATTTTCAACTTAAAGTGACAGGTGTGAAGAGCGAAGAAGAATTGCTGACATCCCAAACTCTTTTAGCTTCAATGAATATCGAATAGTTTGTGATTGTGCAAAAACGTGAAGGGGCTATTAGTAGAAAATGGTCCCTTCTAAAACTATTAATCTTTATAGGATGGATCAAATCATATTAAATCGTAATGTAAAGAATTGGGTGGAAGCATGCCAGTTCTTAAAAAGTGCAGAAATCAAGGACCAGCTTGACCAAGAAGAATGGACAGCAATTGAAGGGCTAAGTAACCTTTGGAATAAACGTTATGTTCAGGATGAGGTTGAGGATACCGCAAGAGAGTTTATTGATATATTAAAAAAATGTGAGAATTTTCATCCGAATAATTTAGATATTAAAACTTATAGCAAACAACTCACGGGGGTAGCTCGTGATATGTTTACTAATGATGAGGCTACATATGAGGAATTTAAAGGAAAACTATTAGAAAAATTCCACAAAAAGCGTTCAGAACAGAAGAAACAAGCACCTGAGAATAATAAAACTTCAAAGGACCCTGTCGTAGATCCTATTATTATTAATAGGTATGTTACGAATTTTTTAGATGCTTATCTTTTTTTATCTAACCCCAGAATACAGCAACAATTGTCTGAACAAGAAGTGAAGTCAATAGAAGCTATATTTAGCGTGTTGGTGAATAATCAAATAAATCAAGACGACAAGAAAATTCTGGAACATGCTGTCAGTTTTTTGAAAGGTACGGAAAATCTTCATCCTAATAATCTTGATATCAAAACAAATAGTAAGCAATTGACAGGTGTTGCTCGCGAAGTCGGATTTTGTGATGCTGTTGTATTTGCCGCTTTTGCAAAATTATTGAAAACAAAACTGGCAGAGTTTGAGCAAAAAAGAGAGGAACAGAATATCCCAAGGATTGAGATAAAATGTGTGGAGTTTGCCAATTTTAATAATGATAATAAAATTATTGATGATTATGGAATTCCTATGCGAGTCGGTTTGTATTATCTGACTCCACGAATGACTATTGATACAAACTTCTATCTTTCTAACCAGGTATTCCATATCATAATACTCGATTCGAAAGGTGAAATATTCGATGAATACGATATAAAAAATATTAATCTTTCGGGTTCGAAAGTGTACGAACTTACTGGTTGGGGAAACTCACGGGGGACTTTCTTTAAGCAGCCTGGAGATTTTACTTACTGCGTTTCCTATCAAAATGCGGAATTGATCCGTGTTCCTTTGAAAATTTATCCATCTTTGCAGGCTAACGCTCCAATCGAAATAACCAATGTAGTTTTTGCAAATTATTCTAATTCAGGGCAAGTATTAAATGATTATACGAGTGCGTTGCCTGGTGGGGTGCAATTTTTGACACCAAAGTTGACTTTAAGCACCAAACATGTTGGAATTATTACAGTGAATATTACATTTAACTCATGGGCTGGTACTACAATGAAACATTCTTGTAATATTTTTGTTAATGGTTCTGGAGAGTATGAATGTATTGGTTATGGTAATGCTAATGGTACGTGCTATAAAGATGGTGGTGATTGGACTGTAACCTTCGATGGTCCATTTATAACCACAAAGTCTGTAAATGTAGTTATAGGCATTCCCGATGAATCTAAAAAGTTTGATGAGCTATTTACAATTTCTTCAAGTACTGAAGATGGGGAAAGTAAGAGAGGAACTTTTTTTGCTAAATTTGGACGAATCTTTAAAAAGTCGAGTAGTGTTTTGCCGCATTATCAAGCTGGGACATCGTACAGTGTACAGGATGACAATACTCCGAGCGGAAGTTGGTGGACACGTTTGGATAATATGGTAAGACGTTTTGGTAATTGGTATGATGGTATTTATTCCGCATTGACAAGTGCAGTGGCAATACTATTTTTGGGTGGTGGCCTGTTATATTTGGTAGTTCTTGTTATTTCCACTTTTATCCAAGACGGACTGGGCATGGGAATTCTAAGCTTAGTTTTAAGTTGTATTGTAGGTTATATCGGTTTTTATGTTATTTCATTTATTATAGTGATATTCGGTATTGCCTTTTGGTTATTCCGTTGGGTAGTTTGGAATATCTATACTCTGATAGCATTCTTGATAGTAGTTGGATTGATAATGTTCGCTTAATTAATTGAAAATTCGAAAGAATAATATAAGTTTAATCCTTAATAGAGTATCTTATGGAAAAACTAATGAAAGTATTGGATGTAGTAAAAAATGTAGTCCTTTGGATTTTGGGCTTGATTCAGAAAATTGTGGCAAAATTGCTTGTTGCTTTAGGTGACTATTTGCAAAAGAAACCACAAGAATGGAATAAATAAAGTTTTGTAAAATGATACAAAGAGGTGGAATCCGAAAAGCCTTAAAAGAGTAGGAGTAATCTTAAATGCTAACACACATGAAAATAGTTTTTCAGATTGTAGCAGTTGCACAGGAAGCAAACTCTGTTTTTGCTTATAGCAACTTCTGTGAGAGTGGTCCTTGTGACATGTGCTGGGGTGATCTCAGTTTGTAAGTAAAATGGCGAGAAGAAACCTTGTTGGTTCTTCTCGCCTATTTTTATTAATTATTAAAATAACAAAGCATGTATTGGTCTAAATATAACATATTGTCAAAGTCTGAGAAATATGGCTATCTTCTGTTTAATACAATGTCTCTTGCTTTTATTAGAATCAATGAGCAAGATATTGATATGTGGAAAAAACTCAGAGAAACACCTGACTCCTATACAAATTTTCAAAACTATGACTTCCTTATTAAGGCACGTATATTAGTTGATAATCAAGAGGACGATCTCAATGTCTATTTGGCAGACGTGTTGAAGAATCGTTATAATTCTTCAGACATGGCACTAACGATACTTCCTACGAGAGGCTGTAATTTTGGCTGTATTTATTGTTATGAGCAAGATAGACCAAATGTGCTGATGAATGAGCAGACGGAAAAGGCTATCGTTAAATTTGTTTGCTCAAATTCAAATCTTAAGCGCCTTAGTGTTGTGTGGTATGGAGGAGAACCTCTTTTGAATTTTGATTCAATGGTTCGGTTGACAAAGATGTTTAAGCAACTGAATATAGAGTACTCTGCAAAAATTGTGTCAAATGGTTATTTGCTTACCAAGGAAAAAGCAGATCTAATGAAAGATTTAGCGATAAGAAATATTCAAATAACATTTGATGGTTCTGAGGAAATACATAATCAACGTAGATTCTTGTTGGGCGGACAACCGACCTATCGCAAAATCATGGATAATTTGAAATATCTTTTGAGTATCAATAAAGAGATAACCATAGATATTCGTACCAATATTGATCGTCGTAATAAAGATGACTATAATAAGTTTTATCAAGATTTTAAGTCTGAGATAAACGATAAACGGGTAACAATGTATCCAGGCTTTGTTTCTGATTTGCTTTCTTCGGAGTGTGTGTCTCCAGAGTTCAATATTAGCGAAGGAGGGTATAAGGCGCAGTTTATCTTGGATATATTTGATAAATATGGCATTGAAATTAAATCTTTCCTTCCTAAGTATAGAAGGCATAGCTGTGTGGCAAGTAAATATTTTGCTTTTGTTATAGGACCAGAGGGAGAACTATATAAATGTTGGAGAATGGTTGGCAATCAGAAAGAGGCAATAGGAAACGTAAATGATGGTTCTTTCGATATGGTCAAGTTCTCTAAATATTTGATAGGTGCTGATTATACTTTGGATTCTAAATGCCTACAGTGTGAGTTTATTACGCTTTGTGGAGGTGGATGCCCACTTGTTCGTATGCGAAATAAATATGAGAAGATTTCATTAAACCATTGCTGCCCAGAAAAAACTCATATGGAACAATTGATGGAATTGAGATATGAAATGTTTGTGAAATCACATCAAAAACAATGAATCATTTTTATATAGAGACATACGGATGTAGGATGAACATCTGTGACAGTGAGGTAATAGTTGCTATATTATCTAAGGCTGGTATGAAGTATGTGAATAGCATATCAGATGCAGATGTAATCATTCTTAATTCATGCTCAGTGAGGGAAGATGGTCATAATAAAATATATGAGCGTTTGACTGAAATAGGAAAAAATGCTAATTTGGCTTCTAAAGTTATTGTTGTTACAGGGTGTTTTGCCTCTTTGTTGACAGATAAATTATTCAAGCAATATGATTTTGTTAATATCGTAGTAAATCCCAATTGTTATAGACAATTACCAGATCTTTTACAACAAATAAGAGTAGGAAAAGACCATCTGTTAAAATCCTTAATGGATAGCGATGAAATGTATGGAGACATACTTCCACAAAGAGTAATAGAAGATAGAACGACAGCTGCTATAAATGTAATGAAAGGTTGTAATCAATGTTGTTCTTATTGTATCGAACCTGTAACTCGTGGTCATGAGCATTGTAGGGATGTGGAGTCGGTTTTGAAAGAATGTGATGATATTGTATCTCTTGGTTATCGGGAGATTACCTTGGTTGGACATATCATAGATAAATATCATTCTATAGATTCCAAAAGTGGAAAAAATATAGATTTTGCAGAATTGTTGAAGATAGTAGCAGAGCGCTGTCCTGAACAACGAATAAAGTTTCTCTCTTCTCATCCATTGTTTTTCGATGAGAGAATAGCTCAGATCATATTGTCTCATCCTAATATCATGCGTGTTGTGCATTTGCCTGTACAGTCGGGGGCTAATAAAGTGCTGCGACGAATGGATAGAGGATATACTAAAGAGCAATTTGTAGTATTGATTGGTCGTTTGCGGAGAGTGATACCTGATTTGACAATCATAACAGATGTCATGGTTGGTTTTTGTGGGGAAAGTCATGAGGAGTTCGAAGAAACCGTTGATTTGGTGAAGAGTTTACAGTTTGATGATATTAATGTTTTTTGTTTTTCCATGCGTTCCCGTACAAAGGCATTCAAACTATATGCCGATGATGTAGATGAAGAGGAAAAAATAAAACGTGCTCAGACAGTGAAGGATTTACGCGATTCCATTAAATACCAAAAGAATAAAAGATTTTTAGGTCAACGAATTGGTGTCATTGTTGAGTCGAAAGATAACTTAGGTAGATATTATGGTAGAGATTTATTTCATCATTCTGTATATTTTACTTCTGATATACCGTTGGCGATCAATGATAAAGTGATTGTTTTGGTCAAAGAAGTCTCTTGTCAGGGGCTTATTGGCAACGTTTATAGCATATGAAAATAAATATAGTAAATATTGGTTGCTTTAAAAATCTTGTAGATAGTGAGAGGTTGATGAAGCAGTTGTGCCAACAAGGAAATGAGGTCATATTTGGTAGGTCGGATTCTTATTTTGATGTTGTGATTATTAATACTTGTGGTTTTGTTAGCAATGCAGACGATGACTCTATAGCGATAATCAAAGAATACGCTTTGCGTAAACGTAAGAATCTCTTGGGTAATCTGTGGATTATGGGTTGTTATTCTCAAAAAAGAGGTGTTGCCTTGATGGAGGATGTTCCTGAGGTAGATCGAGTATATGGTAATTTTGATTGGCTTAATATCGTTTCTGATCTTGGAATGATACCCCACTATACGTATGAGCGAATACTTACAACCCCAAAACATTATGCCTATCTCAAAATATCTGAGGGTTGTAACTCACCTTGTTCTTATTGCTTAAAACCGATATTAAATGGACCGCTTGCTTCTTATGAAATAAAAGACTTGGTCGAGGAGGTAAAGTATTTGGTTTCATTGGGAGTAAAGGAGTTTCAAGTTGTTGCTCAAAATTTGACGGCTTATGGTATGGATATTTATGGGCAAAAAAAAATAGCCGAACTAATTGATAGAATAGCTGATGTTCCAGGTGTTGAATGGATAAGATTGCATTATGCTTATCCTTTAGGTTTTCCATTAGATTTACTTGATGTAATTAGGGAGCGTGACAATGTTTGTAATTACCTTGATATGGCAATTCAACATTGTAATACCAAAATGCTTAAATTGATGCGTAGAGGAATGACACGTGAGAAGTTGGAGGAACTATTGTATATTATTCGTGAAAGAGTTCCTGGCATTTATTTGCGGACAACTGTTATGACAGGTCATCCTGGAGAAACAGAAGAAGATTTTGCGGAACTATACGAATTTGTAAAACACCAACATTTTGAGCGAATGGGCGTCTTCGCTTATTCACATCAAAAGGGGACATATAATGATTTGCATTATACAGACTCGATACCCCAAGAAGTGAAAGTTAAGCGTGCGTTGTCATTGATGAACTTACAAAAGAAAGTTTATGAAGAACTGAACACTTCTTTGATTGGCAGTATGGAAAAAGTGATTATTGATGAAAAACAGAATAATCTATTTGTCGGTAGAGGGGAGCATAGTACCCCAATGGCAGATCCTAAAATTTATATACCATACAATGAACATATTGAAATAGGTGAATTCTATAAAATTAAAATATCTGGTGTAAGAGGAAAAGATATGAATGGAATTTTAATAAATTGAAATGAAGAAATTTATGGAATTTAAAGCATTAGCATCGAAAGATATTTATCCTTTTCCAATAACAAGTGATTTAGAAAAGTTAGGAAAATGGATTGTGTATTTGCCTTTAATAAGGTATGCAACTATTGTAGATAAAGATGTTGTAGTTGAACTGCAAAACGCCATTTGCGGAAGACCATATGGGAAAACTCAAATTGTTGAGGATATTTTGTCACATATGGAAGATGAGAAGAAGAAAATTTACTATACTTCATCGGATGAAACAGGTTTGTTGAATATGATGATTTTGCCAAACAATAAATGTAATTTTCATTGTTCATATTGTTATTCGGCATATGGAAGATCTGGCAAGGAAATTTCATATGATAAATTAAGTTCTGCCATAGATTATTTTTTTGATATATCACGAGCAGCTAATCAAAGACTGACAATTTCTGTTTTAGGTGGTGGAGAACCTTTGCTTTCATGGGACTTGTTGAAAAGAGCTTTGAACCATGCTTTTGAATTGGGTGTTAAACGCAAAACAAAGATACCTGTATCCTTGGTAACAAATGGTTCTCTTATTCCAGAAGATATGCTTGAATATTGTAAGGAAAATGACATTAGCGTTTCTGTGTCTTTTGATATATTGGAGGATATTCAAAGAGAACAAAGAGGAAGTTATGAACTTGTAAAGGATAATATCAATCGAATTTCTGACTACGGATTGGATGTTGCTCTTAATACGGTGATAACCAATTCGAATGTAGATAGAATGAAAGAGATGATTTTACATATGGATAAGGAAATGCCGTTGGTAAAGAAGGTTTCTTTTAAGTCTTTGATTTCTAATTCTTATTTCTCTGATATGCAAGCTCGTGAAGATTATTATCGGAAATTTGTAGATCACTTCTTCGAAGCAAAAGATTTAGCTCAAAAGAAGGGTATATATTTAGTATGTCCTTATTGGAATGCTGTCATCTGTTTGGCTGATCGCTATTGCCCAGGTAAGTTTGTTGTGACCGCAGAAGGTACAATATCGATTTGCCATTGTGTTTCTTCTGAAAAAGATTTATTATACGATAAGTTTATTTATGGAAGAATTTCAGAGGGGCATGTTGATGTAAATAGAGAAAAATTACAGGCGATACTGGCTTTCAATCAAAATAAATTTGATTCTTGTCAAACTTGTCCATGTCGATGGCATTGTGCAGGAGGGTGTTATACCGATAATTGTACAATGTCAGAGATAGAGAAAGAGACCTATTGCGTTTCTATGAGGTATTTTTTAGAAAAATTTTTGTTGAAATACGTTATACAATAATGACTTTAAATAATATGTATTTATTAGAGCATTTGTTGAAAGTCCCAAGTGTTTCTGGTTTTGAAGATAAAGCGGTGAAATGTTATGAGGATTTTATGCATGAACATGGAATTGATACTTTTCGGGATGCTCTGGATAATTGTTATGCAATAATAAATCCTAAAGCAGAGTTTCGATTAATGTTAGAGGCGCATATAGATGAAATAGGTTTCCAGGTAACTTATATAGATGACTCTGGTTTCGTGTATATTCGTCAAAATGGAGGGATAGATCGAGCCTGTGTGCCAGGCTCACAAGTCTACATTCATACATTAAATGAAGAACTTGTTTTGGGCATTATAGGTAAAAGTCCTATTCATGTATTAAAGCCTGATGAAAGGGGGAAAGCTCCTGAATTGGAAGATTTATGGATAGATACGGGCTTGCCTGTAGAAAATGTGAAGGAGAAAGTTTCTGTAGGAGATTTTGTTTCCTTTGCTCCAAACTTCAAGTATATCGGTGATTATGGTATAACTTCAAAAGGCTTAGATGACAAAGTTGGTGTCTATGTTGTAGCAGAAGTAATGCAAAGGTTATCAGAAAAACATTTAGATATAGGTGTTTATGGTGTTGTGGCAGTTCAAGAAGAGGTGGGGTGCAAAGGAGCCAAAACATGTATTGCCAATGTTAATCCTAATATGTCGGTATCCATTGATGTTGGTTTTGCCACAGATGTTCCTAATATCTCCAAAAAAAAATATGGTGATATTGCTTTGGGTAAAGGACCTGTACTCAACCATCATACAGATTGCAATCGAGGAATGGTAAAATTATTAAAAACTGTAGCTGATGAAAACAATATAAAAATACAAATGGCTGCAAATCCGATTTCTACAGGTGGAACCGATACGGCTTCCTTGCAAGTATCAGGTAAAGGTGTAAAAACCCTTTTACTGAGTATTCCTAATAGATATATGCATACCCAAGTGGAAATGTGCGACAAAAGAGATTTGGAGGAGACAATACAATTGTTGATTTCGTGGATATTAGAAATGGACCAAAGAGTGAAAAACAATGAAACTATATATTAATTCTAATGGCTGTGCTGTTCTTAAACATGAGACGGAACGTATAGCTAAATATTTTAAATTAAATGGATGGGAGAGAACTTCTTTGGTGGGAGAAGCAGATTTTGCTGTAATGACTTGCTGTGGTGTGACCCAAAATGAAGAAGATCAGGCTATTGGGATAATTAATTCTTTAGAGTGTGAAAGAAAAAAAACGTCATCTTTTATAATAAGTGGCTGTTTGCCAGCTTTTGCTAAAGAACATATACTAAGTGTTGCTCCAAAAGCTATTTTGTTGACTTACCAACAATTAGACCAATTTGATCAATTGATTGATGCAAAAGTTTCATTTAAAGATGTATATTATAATGTAAATCCGACTTTGGATGTGAAATTAATGAATATGCAACCAACGGATGAAGAGAAGGCATTAATAGCGATTGATAAATGGCGTAATGTGAACCATTGCCAAAAGACATATGAACTTTGTACTTTTCGTAAATACATCTGGCAAGATGATGATGTATATCAAATAAAAGTTTCGTATGGATGTCCTGGTAATTGTAGTTATTGTGCAACTAAAATTGCGATTGGGAATTTTCGAAGTGTTAACAAGTCTCTTGTCCTAAAACAGTTCCGAGAAGGGGTGGAGTTGGGTTATCATCGTTTTATGATGGTTGGTGATGAAGTTGGCAGTTATGGAGTTGATTTTGGTGAGAATATTGCAGATTTATTAGAGGAAATTCATACTTTTGCACCCAATATTGAAATAGCCATTAGGTATATTCATCCTGATGTGTTGGTTCGTAATTATGAAAGACTTAAACCGTTTTTTGCTTCTGGCTTTATTAGTTATTTTTGTTGCGCAATACAATCAGCAAGCCCTACAATTTTGAAACTAATGAATCGTAATCCCAATATAGAGCCTTTTGTGAAATGTATTGAAGATATGAATGCCAATGGTTACAAAGTCAGTAAGCATACTCAAATAGTAGTTGGTTTTCCTGGTGAGACAGAAGCTGATGTCTTAGCAACAATTGAGTGCCTAATGCGTTGTGATTTTGACCATATAAATATAAACAAATTTAGCCCTCGAAAAGGAACTAAGGCTTTTGAAATGGAAGATAATGTTCCAGAGACGGTGAAAGTAAATAGATGCCAGTTGTTTAGGCGTTTTATGATGATGAGGAAAAAAGAAAAAATGTATCAAGCAGTAATAAAAAGTGTTTTGAGTAAATGAGTTTGATATTGGCTGTTCAAGATAATTTGATGCTGGTGGATGAGAATTCTATAGCGGCTTTGCAAGATACGCTTAAGGCGATATCTATGGATGTAAAGGAGATTGCTAAGAATAGTAATCCAGAACCATATACGGTTCAAAGTTTAGATTTGTCGCGTTGGAATTTTGTTGTAAGTCTATTGGCCGCACTTTTTGGCTTATTTGGAGCTGTTTTTGGGTATTTTAGCTATAAATATTCTAAGTTGACAGCAAAAAATGTTGCAAGGATCAGTCCTGATACGCAAATAGCCCTATGTTTGGATTTTATTTTAGACTTATATCATCATTCTGTTTGGCTTTTAGTCTTTCTTAAAGGAATGGAAGGGAAGCAACTTCCTGATCCTGGAAAATTATTGACTTTGCGATTGGCAGGTTTTGATGATATATTTCATTTGGATGCTTACAATCAAGATAAAACTACTTTCCTTTATATGAAATATGTAAAGGATAGAATTCGAGATTATGATGATGACCTGACTTTGTGCTTTGAACATCTTGAGAAAAAATCTTTGGTCACATCAGAATTAATGTGGCTGTTAACAAAGCCTGTTCGTATTATTTTATCAGTAACTCAGATGATGGAAGGGCTTGAAAGTTCTTCAGAAAGAGCGATAGATATTTTTGGCTTCTTGTTAGAAAAGCATTTGAAACACATAACTAATAATGCTGATTATTTAGAAAAAATAGGCCAAGGAATGATAGATGATTTTCGAAAGGTTATATTGGAACAAAATCAATTTGTTTTTTTCATAGAGAGGATTGTAAACAAACAGATGGGAAAAAGTAGTCTATGGCATTCTTGTATAGAAAAACAATTATGTGACAAAATGATATTATTGTCTAAACATATAAAAGATATTGATCATCTAAAACTGTTATTAAAGGAAAATTTGACAAAATCAGAAATGCGAACTCTTTTAATAGACATGTTTGCTTATGATGCAGCTATAGCGACAAGGCCTTTAAAATTATGAAAAAAGTATTTATTCCTAAAAAGATATCTGCTGTAGATAATCCTAATGTTTTTCAATGGGATTATCTGGATAGTATTCAAGAACAAATGGAATGTGACGAGTATGGCTTTTATCATTCTTTTTGTAAAAAGCCGATCTCTTTGATGCAAAAAAAGAGGAAGAAAACAGTATTAGTACAAGGTTGGGATTTGGGTAATGGAAATGTGTTGTCTTGTTCCTATAAGATGATTGAGTGTGTAAAATCGTATAATAGTAATAAAGACGTTTACTACGTTGCTTGTACTTGTCCCAATTTGTCTTTGGAAAACCAAAAATGGGATTGCACTATAGTGTGGTTATATGTAATACCATTAAGAGGAAAAATAGGAGATGTATTTTGGGATAAATCTAAAAATATCTTTGATTTGATAGAGCCGCAGACAGTATTCTCTGAAGGAATGAATGGCGCATTAGCGATTGATAATAGTAATACTATGACTATCTTGAGATGGAAAAGTAAACATGCATATTCAGATAGTATGCTTACTTTTTCGTATGTTATAGAAACAGGTAAACTTGAGAGAACAATTGTTGCGAATCAAAAATATGAGAATATAATAGAGAAGAAGAGGACCAAAGGTGGCGATAATACCGTTGAGTTTTATCAACTGACTGATAGCGAACTTTATGTGGCAGTTTTGCAACCTGTTGTGCGTAGAGGAAGTAGGTGTCCTGTAGTTGTAATTCCTTTGGGTGGTCCCAATATAGAGATTCCTGATTTTTCAAATTCAAGTATCTATTATAAAATGGCAAAGTGTGGCTTTATGGTTGTGGTGCCTTTGCGTAGAGGTGTGATTGGTATATCCCGAGAATGGGAACAAGCTTTGGATGATAACTATGGACATTTGGATGTCGTTGATATAATTGATGGAACAAAATATATATTAAAGAAGTTTTGCAGCTTAATAGATGATAGCAGGGTGGTTCTTTATGGCGCAAGCTATGGAGGATATACGGCTTTGTTGATAGCTTGTAAACATAATACTGATAAAATGTTTAAGGCCGTTGTTTCTCATTGTGGCATGTCGGATTTAGGTCGTTATCCTTTTGAGTGTACAGGTAATGCTTGTGATGTTATGAACTGTTATGCAGGAACCAATGATGAAAAAGAGTATTTGCGTATAATACAGCCGATATCTCCTTATGCCAATGTTTGTTATTTAAAGATTCCTGTTTTGTTAGTACACACTCTTGATGATAATTGTGTTTGGTTTGGACAATCTGTAAGGTTCTATAATAGGTGTATTCAGTATGGAATTCCTGCTCGTCTACTTTTGGCAAAGGGTGGACATTCTTATCATATCGAAAATGAAGATGCTTTGTTTTGTATGATTATGGGTTTCTTGGAAAATGTAACTTTTTAATTAAGTTGTATGATTTATAAAGGTAGAGATGAACTTGAAGAAGAATTATTACATATCCTTGATGATGATATTTTTCTGCCTGATCAATATCGTCAAGAGCGGATTGATGAAATCTTAATTGAAATAGCGAGGATAGATGATATGTATTACTCTTATTATAATAAAGGGGAAAATGACAAAAGAACTATTGAGGTTTGGAAAATAATTAGTTTGTTGTTGGCACTTATTTTTGGGGGAGGTTTGCTGGGCATGCTTTTAAGAGTATTGTGGACAAATGTAAGTCAGGAATGAGTTTGTTAATAATTAAGAGTATATAAGAACTTTGGTGTTGAGTTAAGTAACAGTTAAAAAATAAACAAGAAGTATGAAAATGATTGATTATTTAAAACGTGGCGGCGTACAGCTCTGCTTACTGCTTTTGATCAGTGTAAGCATAACTGCGCAAGTGAGAAAGAAAAGGCCGGTTGTTAAGCGTACAGCAACAACACAGGCTGTTCGTAAGGCCGATTTGGTCTATTTTGATTTGAAGGGCAAAGCTCATACTTGTATAGTATGGTCTAATGCTGGCGGTGAGAGAGATAAGCGTATTTTTGATGCTAACGGAAAGTGGATAGGTTATGAGGATGATGCAGGTTATAACACATGGAATACGATTTCTGGTATTCTGCGTGATGCAAAAGGGCGTATTGTTCAATATAAAGAAAATAACGAATATTTTAATAGGACAGTCAACATAACCTATGAATATTCTGGAAACCATGTTGAGACCGTGGAGTCTGTGTATGCAACAGGAGCAAAGGAAAAGTTGAAATATAATTATGATTACCGTGGTGTACCATCTATAATTTTAAGTACCTATGAAGAAGGAGATAACAGAGAGCTAACGATATATTATTGTAGGGACTATAGGTTTGATTCGCATGGTAACTGGACATCTTGTACGCGGAAATTTGACATGGAAGGTGAAACCCACTATGAGAGTATCTCTCGTATTATCACATATTATAAGTAACTAATGTTTAATCTTAAAATTATGTAATTTATGAAACGATTTTTTTTTGTGTTATTTGTTATTGCTAACTGTTTGTTGGCAACCGCACAGACTGCTTCTTCTGTATTGAGTCAGTTGACATTTGAAGAACCCTCTAAGCTGTATCGTGTAAAAGGCAATACTGCCAACATGCGCAAACTACCAAATCCAAAGGCTGCCAAGGTGGAAATCAAGGGAAAGGCATATATAGTTGGTGGAGATATTGTCAACGATCTTGGTGATAACCCCAATTGGGTTAAGGCGAGAATAGATGGTAAGGTTGTATATATTAGTAAAAGTGTCTTGACTATGGCAGAGCAAGAGCCTGTGTCTTTTGCATCTAATTATAATATTCCATTTTGGTATAAGAGTCCAAATTTCTCTTTGGAGGATGGAGATATATCTTTTCAATGCTGGGCATGGAGAATGGGAAAGATAAAAGGAACTTCGGGGCTGTTTTTGTGCCAGTGTCAGGAATGGAATGGAAAACAAACGTTGCGTTTGGGCAAACAGGTTGGAAACGCTCTTGTTTTCAAATATAAGGTTTATATAGATGGATTCAATTATGATTATGATTTTCAACCTTATGGCAAATGGTTAATAGATAGTGAGGTGCAATATGATAATAATAAGGTGTATCGTCTTTTAGTTGATAAGAATACCATAAAGAAAGTGCGAATTGATGACGAGGGAAATACTGCGAATTATTTGGATATGACAAAGATAACAGAGCCTATGGTCTATGCTTTGTTTAAAGAGGTTATCGATAAGGATGAGACTGATTACTTCTATCTTACATCTTATTCATTTAATAAGAAGTGGCCTCGTAACTTTGATTAATATGAAGTGGCGTATTTTATTTATTATGGCAATCATAGTCTTAGGTTTGCAGTTCTCTACTGCGTCTAAGGCTATGAGAGCAAGGGTGTCTATAGGGACCGAGCTTGTCAATCGGAATGGAGTGTCTGGGTTTGATTTGAGTCTATCTTTGTCGGATTTTGATTTGAGCAAATACAAGCAAAACTATACTATATTTCTTTATCTTTGGAATGATTCTCAATGTACCAGTCCACTGCGGACAAATGCCCAAATGAATGAGCTAAATCCTAAACCCTACAAAATCACTATAGATGCTCTGTACGGACTTCAGCAAAGCTACAGAGTGTTTGTCCCATTTAAGGATTTGTCGGAAAATACACGTTCTGTTTATGGGGCAAACTATTATAGCCCAGTAACGATTTATTGGTCGTTGGATTTGTGTACAACGAATGTCTATAAGCCTGTTCATCACTTTGCACCGCATTTTGATAACAATCAAAATGGGTTTACTTGTAGAACTTCTTATAGATTGTTTAATGTCCAGTTGAAAAGCCAAGAGAATATCAACCTCTATAGTGATGCCGCCGACCAATATCCCGAAGTGAAGCGGTTAGCTCAGAAATATTCAGAAGAGGATATAGACCAAGGAACTTGTGGCGAGATTTTGAAAGTAAATTATCTGCCCAATGTCTCTTTGATAGACAAGTATGACAACTTTCAGGTAAGATTTAGGTTTTATCATGGGGCTGGTCGTCAACATCCATGCAATTTCTATGAGAGTCTTGAAAAAGTGGATGCCAAGGGGAACGCAAAAACTTTCTATTTTAAGCCTGACGGATATGAGGAACGTTCCAATGAGGTGAACTTCATTCGTCGTAATCGTCATGACTGGAATTCTTTCTATGTGTTGATTCCTGATTTCGTATATAATTTTGCTGATTTTAATTATGAAAAATCAAAGCGAGGGGAAAACGATTCTATCTATGTTTATGCCGATATCTACGACATGAATGACAACCTGGTATGTGAAGGCTCTTATTGTGTCTATTGGGTGCGCACTCCTGTAAAGAAAGATACGACTTGCTATCATACAGATTGTGAAATTACTGAAAATGTAATTTCTCGTACTCCGTTGTCAGAGGATTATGTGTTGATTAAATATGATCGTATACGTGTTTGTAAAAACTGTGGTAAGAAGTTTGTGGAGAAAAATCTGGAGAAAACTGAGTTCTGCAAAACTCCGCCTTCTGGCAAACATGAGCATGTGTGGGAATATTTGGATCCAGAAACAATATTCTCTTCTTTAAAAAAAACGGTTAGTAAAAATGGTTGTTGGATATTAGAGTCGTGCGACTACATAAACAAGCGCAGATGTCTTATCTGCGAACAAGTAGAGGAACTTCCGAATACGTCGGATATTAATATCTTGCCAAATTTGGAAGGTCCTGCCAATAAGGAGTGTTGTCCAGAAGGAACGTATACTGAAGAAATCGTCGATAATCCACCTGTTAAGATAGGAAATCGTACTAAGATAGAGAAAAAAATAACGACTTATTTTGATTGTCCCAATAGGGAACGTCAGGTAATAGGTGAACGAAGCGAGGTGGAGTGGCTTGATGCGCCAGTCTGCAGTCCGCATGATTTTAGACTTGTTGAAACTGAAGAACTTGACAAGACTCCCAACGGTCGTATATATCATGTGGCAGAGATTGTGTTTCATTATCGTTGTCAGAAGTGCGGCTTGACGAAAGATGAGATTAAGAGCAAGCAGTGCAAGCATGAGTATGAGAAACCTTACAAGCTCTGTTTGCCGGCGAAACCTTGGGTGGTAACACTTGGAGGCAGGCAGATAAAAATGCATTTGTCTATAGATCCTGCAGATTCGACAGCGGTTTATGTTGCCGAGACAGAAACAACACAAGGTATGTGGACGGCAGTTTGCCCAGATAACAACAAGGGATGGAATGACAGAAGTACTTATCCGGTCAGTAATGTGACTTATGAGGAGGTGATGGCATTTATTTCTAAGTTGAACACCATGGCGGCTGAGCAAGGTTGTCCTATGAAGTTTCGTTTGCCCACCACTCAGGAATGGGAGATTGCTTATAGAAATGGTGGCGTTAATAAGGAAAGCTGGTTAGGCTTTTCTGGTTCTGTTGTCCACCCTGTGGCGGAATTGCCAGCCAATGATTTGCATCTGTATGACATGAAGGGAAATGTCTCTGAACTTTGTTCTGATTCCGTTATGGTGGGAAATGAAGATGATAAGGTTTTGATGAGGGCTGTAGCGGGATCAAACTACGAAGATTATCCTTCCAGTATGTCGCCTATGTATTATCGTTGGATGGACTTGAGTGAAGGGACTGCAAATGTTGGCTTTCGGTTGTTTGCCGATCCTGTGTATGGAGATGAAAAACAGATGGAACCTGAAACAACTGTTACTTATACTGGAACTGCAAACATTTTGGCAGGTCAATGGTGGACGGTCCGAAATGTATTCAGATGCAAAGATTGTGGTTATTTGTCGTATGGACTACTTCGACATGTAAGGGCACATGCCACCAATCAACCTCGTATTTGTAAATAATTGACCCCACTTTCGCAAGTTAATTATTATTATATATTAGAAAATGAAGAGATTTATATTTGTACTTATGACTGTTGCTTATAGTATGCTGTCATCTTTTCTTTTTTGGCTGTTCTTTAAGTGGATCACACCTTATGTGATGAATGCCTCTTGGATAATGCTTCTTTTGTACCCTTTTTTGGCTTTAGGCTTTATTTGTATGATAGTAAGTTCTTATGCTGGTGTTTTATCCTTCCTAAATGGCTTTTTTATGAAAGACAATATGGCGGCTAAGGTTATATATACTATAATTTGTTTGTCATGGGGATATTCTTCCTGCGCATTGCCTTTCCGTTTGAATATGGAATTTGGAGTTTGTCAATGGATATTAGCTATCATGTTAACATGTACAGCTTTGTGTACATTTGCATTTTTTATATTGGTGGCCTATGTAAAGATCGGTAAATCAGAAATTGAAAAACTCCATTAGTCTCGGCGAGAATGATGGGATAGGCTGTATCATATAAAACAAAGAAACCTCCCAATGTTCTTTCGAACGATGGGAGGTTTTGTTCTTTTTAGCAAATTGCTCAAGATTACTTGCGGAGACCGAGGGCCTTGATGATGGCACGATAGCGATTGATATCGCGGTCGTACAAGTAGTCGAGCAAAGCGCGACGCTTTCCTACAAGCTGTGTCAATGCACGTGTTGTAGTATAATCTTTACGGTTCTGCTTAACATGTTCCGTCAAATGAGCAATACGGTATGAGAACAATGCTATCTGGCTCTCAGCTGAACCAGTATCAGAGTTAGACTTTCCGTACTTGCTAAAGATCTCTTCTTTTTTTGCTTTGTCTAAATACATTGCTTAAAAACTTAATAATTGATTGAATAAAATATTGTGCATTTTAAAAATGCGGTGCAAAGTTACAACTTTTTTGTTATTCATGCAAACTTTTCCGATATTTTTTGTAATTTTGCACCCAAATTCATAAAGTACTTAAGGTAAAAAAATGCAAGACATTAGAAACATTGCAGTTATTGCACACGTAGACCATGGTAAGACTACCCTGGTAGACAAGATGATGCTCGCTGGCAAACTCTTCCGTGATGGCCAGGATAACAGTGGCGAAGTTCTCGACTCCAACGACTTGGAGCGTGAGCGTGGTATAACCATTCTTTCAAAGAATGTGTCTATTAATTGGAAAGGTATTAAAATCAATATTCTCGATACTCCTGGTCACTCTGATTTTGGTGGCGAGGTAGAGCGTGTACTCAATATGGCGGACGGCTGTCTGCTTCTTGTCGACGCTTTCGAGGGTCCTATGCCTCAGACTCGTTTTGTGCTGCAGAAGGCTTTGCAGTTGGGTTTGAAGCCTATCGTTGTAGTTAATAAGGTGGATAAGCCTAACTGCCGTCCTGAGGAAGTTTACGAGATGGTGTTCGACCTGATGTGCGACCTCAACGCTACTGAGGAACAGCTCGACTTCCCTGTAGTCTATGGTTCTGCCAAGAATGGCTGGATGGCTGAAGACTGGAAGACTCCTACCGACAACATCGACTATCTGCTCGATAAGATTGTAGAGGTCATTCCTGCTCCTAAACAGTTGGAGGGTACACCTCAGCTTCTCATCACCTCTTTGGATTACAGTTCTTATACGGGTCGTATTGCAGTGGGCCGCGTACACCGTGGTACCTTGAAGGATGGTATGAATATCACTATCTGCCATCGCGACGGAACTCAGGAGAAGACTAAGATCAAGGAACTCCACACTTTCGAAGGTATGGGACACCAAAAGACCGATCATGTGGATTCAGGTGATATCTGTGCCGTTGTCGGTCTGGAGAAGTTCGAGATTGGCGATACCATCTGCGACTTCGAGAATCCTGAGCCTCTTCCTCCTATTGCTGTCGATGAGCCTACCATGAGTATGCTCTTCACCATCAACGACTCACCTTTCTTCGGTAAGGAAGGCAAATTCTGTACCTCCCGTCACATTCAGGACCGTCTGAACAAGGAATTGGAGAAGAACCTTGCCCTTCGTGTACAGCCTTACGAGGATACTACTGATAAGTGGATTGTCAGCGGACGTGGTGTGCTCCATCTCTCTGTGCTTATCGAGACAATGCGTCGCGAGGGCTATGAGCTTCAGGTAGGTCAGCCACAGGTTATCTATAAGGAGATCGACGGTGTGAAATGTGAGCCTGTAGAGGAGTTGACCATCAATGTTCCAGAGGAGTTTGCCTCTAAGATGATTGATATGGTGACACGTCGTAAGGGCGATATGACCTCTATGCTCAACATGGGCGACCGTGTGGATATCGAGTTCGATATTCCTTCACGTGGTATCATCGGTCTTCGTACCAATGTGCTGACAGCTTCGCAGGGCGAGGCCATTATGGCACACCGCTTCAAGGAGTATCAGCCTTATAAGGGCGAGATCAGCCGCCGTAGTAACGGTAGCATGATAGCTTTGGAGACAGGTACCGCCTATGCTTATGCCATTGATAAGCTGCAGGATCGTGGTAAGTTCTTCATCGACCCAGGTGAGGAGGTTTATGCAGGCCAGGTAGTGGGCGAACATGTTCACGAAAACGACTTGGTCATCAATGTTACTAAGGCCAAGCAGTTGACCAACGTACGTGCGTCTGGTTCTGATGACAAGGCTCGCGTGATTCCTAAGACCGTGATGAGTCTTGAGGAATGCCTTGAGTACATCCGCGAGGACGAGTATGTGGAGGTCACACCAAAGAACATGCGTATGCGCAAGGTTATCCTTGACCACTTGGAGCGCAAGCGCAGCAACAAAGATTAAGCTATAGCTTTAATATAAATGGAGTTAAAAAATCCTCTTGAAGTCAGCCTTGGTTGACCAAGGAGGATTTTTTTCTTTTCGCTAAAACATGTCCGTATGATGAAGGTGTTTTCGTTTTTCAGGAAGTTTGCTTTGCCCTGTTCCCTTGTCTTGGGTGCCTTGGGGTATTTGATTTTTGCCAATGTTCCTTTCTTGCAGCCATTGGGTGACGCGGTGGGTCCACGCCTTGTTGAACTCATGCCGGTGGTGCTTTTTGCCCTGTTGTATGTTACCTTCTGCAAGATAGAGATTAAGGAGATGAAGCCTAAGGCATGGCATTTTGTGCTGCAACTCATTCGTACATCTCTCGCGCTGTTGATGGTGATTGCCATCTGTCTTTTTGGTAAGAATTACGAGACGAAGGTCATCCTCGAAGGAGCCTTTATTTGTTTCATCTGTCCTACGGCAGCTGCCGTGGCGGTAGTGACCGAGAAGTTGGGAGGAAGCATAGGCTCCCTCACCACCTATACCGTGATAGCCAATATTTTCACAATGATTATTATTCCTTCTCTTTTCCCGATGGTAGAGAAGGGAGCCGATGTGTCATTTCTCTATATGAGTATGATGGTGTTCCGTAATGTCACCACCGTGCTGGTGGTTCCCTTGTTGCTTGCCCTGCTGAGTCGCAAGTTCCTGCCCCGTTTTGTTGATAAGGTAAAGAGTGTGAAAGATTTGGGATTCTATATGTGGTGTTTCAACCTGACGATACTCATGGGTGAAACTCTGCGCAACTTCCTTCATGCCACCGTTTCGGGTTGGATACTTGCCCTGTTGCTTGTTGTTCCCTTGGTGGTATGTCTTGTTCAGTTTGCCATAGGCAAGGCTGTGGGACGTCATTGGGATGCCAGCATCAGTGCCGGACAGGCTTTGGGACAGAAGAATACAATTGTGGGTATCTGGCTCACCCTTACTTTCCTCAATCCTTTGGCAGCCGTGGCTCCTGGTGCCTATGTGGTATGGCAGAACTTGGTCAATGGCTGGCAACTATGGTATAAGGAAAAGTATGGTCGCCTGAAATGGTGATGATGTTATCTAAAGTATAGTTATCAAAATACAGTTAGCTTAGAATGTAGCGTAAATTAACGATACCTTCCTAAACAGGTTATATGAGTTTTTTAAAATTCATATTACTCCTATTACCGCACATCATCTGTTGTGCGGTTTCATATTAATTATTGTGCAGCCTTCCGACAGTTGTTGTGCAGTTTTTCTTCATTTATAGTGTTTTTCGACGATAATCCACCATGAAAAGACGATAATCCACATATGAAAACCCATTTATCACTACTTTTGCGGCAGATTTTCAATATACAACCAAGAGATAACTAATAATTAAAACATTCATCAAAAAACTAAATCATGTACAGAATGACAAAACGTTTATGCCGCATGATGCTTGTATTGTTGGGCTTGATTGTTGCTTGCCCGTCAATATGTGCGGCAGCTCAAACCGTAGTGGCATCATGGGGCTTCTCACAAGGATGGGAAGCATCGAGTAATGGGAGTGTAGTAACTTATACACCAGATGGTAGTGGGTGGACTGCACTTACAAATACCGCATGGAAAACCAAGCAACCCGTATTTTTGCCAAATACTTGTAATGGTGTTTTGGATCAGTACAAACTTACGCTGAAGACCAGTGATGGAAAGTGGGAGGTGAAGCAAAGCAAAGATAGTTACTTGTTGCGTCTTAACACAGCATCTATCAATAAGTTTACCTCCAAGGCCGACTATCATGATGCTTCTAAGCACGATCAATACTTTGAAGTGAGCTTTCCGACAGTAAGTCTTCGTAATGTGAAGTTGAACTTCTCGATAGGGGATGGGTCGAGTAGTTCTACACCCTTTGGCGTAGCTTATTCAGTGGATGGAGGAGTCACATGGAAAATTCTCGACGACTATGTGAGTGGAAGCCATTGGAATACCTATGTAGATGCGAAATATGACCTCGATGCTGATGATAAGGAGAGCGTGATAGTTCGTCTTTTCATTACCAAAGCAACGAAAAACAGTAACTACAATCTGAAATACGTGAATATTCTTGCCGATGACCATGAGGCTCCAAAGTTTCTAACAAGTCGTCCTGCTGATATGCAGACTCATGTAGCTACGAAAGGTTTTATAGTAATCGACTTCAATGAGAGTGTGCAACTGGCAGAGGGTGCGATGGCAAAACTCACTAACGTTGCAACCAATAAGACGACAGTGATAGAACCCATTGTTAATGGTAATAGCTTGCGTTTTGCCTATTCTTCGCTTGCTAAGAGTAGTACGTATCGTTTTGAGTTGCCTGCGAATACAGTTATTGACCTTTCTGGTAATGTAAGCGGAGAAGCCGTAAAGTTCGGCTTTACCACAGCAGATACCGATCCTATTGCAGCTCCTGCTATTGAGAGTAAAAACCACTTATGGTATAACAAACCTGCTGGTTATTGGGAGGAAGCACTCCCATTGGGAAATGGTCGTCTGGGTGTTATGCATTCGGGTAGTGTAGCCTGTGACACACTGCAACTCAATGAAGACACCTTCTGGGATCAGGGACCTAACACCAATTACAATTCCCATGCACTGGGAGTGTTGAAGCAAGTACAACAAGGTATTTTCAATAAAGATTATGCTTCGGTGCAGAATCTTGCTATCACCAATTGGATGTCACAAGGGTCTCATGGAGCAAGCTATCGTGCGGGTGGTGTGATGCTTATCGGATTCCCTGGTCAGCGCTTCGATGATATGGAAGGAGCCCAAACCGAAAATTCTGTTGATGCACAGGGCTATGTACGCTATCTGGACATGAATACAGCCACGAGTCATGTGGAATATCATATAAAGAATGTGGGATATAAGCGCACGGTGTTCACATCGTTTAAAGATAATGTGACGGTAGTACGTCTTGAGGCCGACCAGGCAGGAAAACTCGATTTCAACGTTTCTTATGCAGGTTGTAACAAGACGAATATCGAGAAACTTATTTCCAACGAACTGTATGACAGTCGTACCATCAAGGCAGTGATGGGTCCAGCTCGCAACCAATGCGAAAATGTGGATAACAAGTTGCAACTCTGTACATATATTCGTGTGATAGATTGTGATGGTAGTATCGATGACGACCTGACTACAATCTATGGACAAGGTACGGCAGGTGCTGCAACCAATGCACCCCGATTGAATATCACAGGAGCCACCCATGCTACCATCATTATATCGCAGGCAACAAACTTCAAAAAGTACAATGATGTGAGTGGTGATGCAAACGCTGCAGCTCTCACCTATTTGCAGGATTACGAGGCAAGTGGGAAAGATTATGCTACGACACTGGCCGACCACAAAGCTATATATAAGAATCAGTTTGACCGAGTAGACCTTACTCTCCAAGGCAATGCAGTACAAGAGGCTAAGGATACAGAACTTCGCATCAAGGAATTTCACAAAACGTCCGATCCGCAACTTGCTGCTAACTACTTCCAGTTTGGGCGTTATCTTCTTATTTCCTCTTCGCAGCCAGGTACGCAACCAGCCAACTTGCAGGGAATATGGAATCCTGATGCACGCCAATACCCTGCCTGGGATTCCAAATATACCTCTAACATCAATGTGGAGATGAATTACTGGCCTGCAGAGGTTACTAACCTTGCAGAATGCCATGAGCCATTTGTAGAGATGGTGAAAGATGTAAGTGTGACAGGAGTCGAAACCGCACAAAAGATGTATGGCGCACGTGGATGGACACTGCATCATAACACCGATATTTGGCGTACCACGGGTGCTGTAGATAATGGTACGGTAGGAGTATGGCCAACCTGTAATGCTTGGTTCTGTTCACATTTGTGGGAACGTTACCTTTTCTCTGGTGACAAAAAGTATCTTGCTGAGGTGTATCCATTGATGAAAGGCGCTGCCGAGTTCTTCCAAGATTTTCTTGTAAAAGATCCCGAAACAGGTTATATGGTAGTCTGTCCAAGCAACTCTCCAGAAAACCATCCAGGCATTGGCAAATTCACCAAGAGTGATGGAAACACGGCAAGTATAGCTCTTTTTGGTGGTGTGGCAATGGATAATGAAATGGTGTACGACCTCTTGAAGAATACGGCTCTTGCAGCTCGTGCTTTGGATAAAGATATCTCTTTTGCTGATGCCCTCGATGATTTGAAATCAAAGATTACCCCATGGAGAATAGGTAAGTACGGACAGGTGCAGGAATGGCAGGAAGACTGGGATAAGGAAACGTCATCCCATCGTCATCTCTCACATCTCTGGGGTGCCTATCCTGGCAATCAGGTATCTCCTTACGAGAATCCTACGCTCTATCAGGCTGTTCTTAAGAGTCTTATAGGACGTGGAGATGCAGCTCGTGGCTGGTCCATGGGATGGAAAGAGGCCATGTGGGCTCGTATGCTTGATGGCGACCATGCCATGAAGATTCTGAAGAATCAGCTTGTTTTGCTCGATCCTAATGTCACTATAGCTTCTTCGGACGGAGGCTCTTACGCCAATATGTTTGATGCTCACCCTCCATTCCAGATTGATGGCAACTTCGGTGCTACTGCTGCCATTGCTGAGATGCTTGTACAGTCGCATGCGGGATTCTTGCACATCCTTCCTGCCTTGCCTTCTGAATGGAAAGCTGGTGGTGAGGTTAAGGGTCTTCGTTCACGTGGTGGATTTGTGGTGACCGACCTTCAATGGGCTGATGGTAAAATTGTGAAGTTGACGATTAAGTCTACCATTGGCGGAAATCTTCGCTTGCGTTCGGCATCACCTCTTTACAAGACCGGTGGTGTTGCTCTTAAGACAGCAGAAGGTAATAATACCAATGTGTTGATGCAGCCTTATGGAATGCCAGAGCCTATCGTGAAAGATAAGAGTAAGATTCCTGCAACCCTGCTTGAAGATACCTATCTTTATGATATCCCAACTCAGGCTGGAGAGGAAATCATGCTTGTGAGTAGCACTACAGGTATTGTAGATGTATCAGTCGATAAGCCTTTTCCTGGTAACCGTCATGCCTGCTATAACCTCAGCGGTCAGCAAGTAGACAAAAGTTATCATGGTATTGTGATAAAAGATGGGATTAAATATGTGCAGTAAAGCAAAGATAAGGGTCTCGTGCAATACGTCACATATTTGATGGCTAAGTAAGCTACTTATCTATCATATAGGGAGGATGCTTCAAAGAATAATGGCTTTGAAACATCCTCCCTTCTCTTTTGATGCTCAATGTTGGTATAGCTGCGGATAGTTCAGTCCATTCTTATTTCGGATGGAGTTACTCCCATGGCTTTTTTAAAGCAACGGCTAAAATATTTAGGATCAGAGAAACCGCAACGATAGGCTACTTCTGATACGTTGAGGTTCTTTTCTTCAAGGAGCATTTGGTGAGCTGCGTTCAATCGGATGTCAAGAATGAAGTTGTTGGGGGTGCAGTCCAACTCTTTCTTCATAATTATATATAAAGAGGAGCGACTCGTACACATTTCCTTGGCAATGAAATCTACATTCAGGTCGGCGTCGGATAAGTGTTCGAGGACAATTTTTTCCACTTTAGATCTGAAGGTAGATGACTCGATGGAATCTGTGTTAGCGGGTTCTTTAGCATTGTGGTCTATCATGTCTGCCACTCTCACCTTGATGTATTCCATCTTTTCGCCAGCAGAGAGTTTCAGAGTTTTTATCTCATTCTGCAATCGCCGTATGTATCTATACAGTCTGAATGAAAGTACGCATGCAATAAGTACGAGTCCTCCATAAAGCATCCAGGCTATAGGACGTTCGTTGAAATAAGGAGTGCGGTGAATAGTGACAAATGTCTCATTGTCACACCAGATTCCGTCTCCGTTAGTCGACTTGATCTTTAGACGGAATGTACCTGCAGGGATGTTAGAGAGATTAATATGGTTATCGGTTGTATACATCCAGTGGGTATCTGTACCTTCAAGCATATATGCATATTGTATATGCTCATTCTTGTTAAGGTCGATGGCAGCAAACGAAATTCTCAGACTTTTCTCTTGGGGCGATAGTTCTATATGAGAAGGAACGTCAAAAAGTATTTTGGGCACGAAGTTACTTTTTCTTATAGTCTTTTCATTGATAGTCAATGCGCCTTGTGTCGTACCGAAGAATATCGTATGGTCTTCTGAGACATAGAGAGGTTTTGCTTCAGAGAAGGAGAAATGGCCCGTGAAGAGACTTTCTGAATAGTTGGTGAACGAACGTTTCTTGGGGTTATACTTCATCAGGCAGTATTCTGATACCAGCCATATCATGCCTTGTGCGTCCTCACACATGTTGAGTACCACGTCAGACATCATGCCATTTTCTGTCGTTAGTGCCGAAAATTTGAGATGATGAGTGTGAAGGCTTTCCTTTTCTATAATATTTAAGCCCCCACCATAAGTTGCTACATATATCTTTCCGTCGTTAGAACGTAGTAGCGCCATAGCTTGATTGTTGCTGATGGACAGAGGGTCGGCAGGTATTCGCTTGTTTTGTAAAAACCGAATCTTTTGTACATCTTTATCTATATGAGCAGTAAAGATACCATGATTGGTGGCAAGTAGTAATGTTCTGTCTGGAGTCAGAAGCATGTCGTATATGGAATTTGCCTCCTTGGGGAATTGTAAACCATGATTTCTATTGATGAACTTAGGACAGTCGCTCCATGGATGCTCGATAATGTTGAGTCCACCATTGAATGTTCCCACGAGGATTCTGCCTGATGGGTCTTCTTTTATGGCATACACATTGTTGCAACTGATGCTGTTAGAGTTGGCTTTCTGAGTAAATGACTTTACAGAGAAACTTCCGTCTTTTGATTCTTTTAGTCTGAGAAGTCCGTTAGGCTTTGTGCCAATCCATAGAAAACCATGTGAGTCTTGCAACATGGAATACACACTTGCACCGAATGACATTCTGGTCTTCGATATATTCCCATTCTTGGTAAGGTAGCCTATTGGTAAGCCCTTTGTGGTACATATCCTGACGAAACCATTCTTGTCGGCTATGAATACGCGGTTTTCTTTGTCGCAGAACAATGATCGTATCACCTCCTCTCCATGATAGCTAAACTTGGTAGGACCTACTTTTTCCTTTCCGAAAGTGAGTCGATCGAGTCCTCGGTGGGTGTATATCCAGTAGCCTCCTTGTCTGTCTTTATACAATATGCGTGTTTCTATATCCTTGTATTCGGGTAGAGAACTGATGATTGCTGTCTGTTGTGGGGTGGGGCGAAAGCGATCACCTTTGTCTGTCTTCTTGTTTTTTAGTGCAACAAACTTCTTTTCGTTAGTCTTGAATAGATAATAACCATCAGGGCACTTGCATAGGATGTCTCCTCCTTTCGTTTCGCGAATAAAGTAGATGCGATTAGTGATTAGTGGACAATTGTCTCCCTGTCTGGCCTTGAAATTGGAAAAGGAGTATCCATCGTATCGGATCAGTCCGTTCCATGAACTAATCCATATATACCCTTTACTATCTTGAGTGACGCAAGTGATGAGGCTTTGGGGTAGTCCGTCGCTTTCTGTAAAATGCTTTATGCTTGTCGATGCATTTACATCAACAAGCATAAGTGAAAGGATAAGCGTAATAAAAAATATATGTATTCTCATTTTTTTGTGTTTCCATTTTGGCGTCGCAAGTTTAGAAGTTGTTGTTAAAGAAGATATCTAACTTCCACATTTGCGAAAGATGTGTTTATGAGTATAACACAAAAAGGCTACTCATGGTTATTTGGAAAGGTTGTGCCCAATGGAAGTGTTTATTCCTGTGTTGGATAAATCAAGTTTTCTTCCTTGATGCAGTTGAGCACTTCTTCGAGATATTTTTTCGATTCGTACTTAGCCATAGGAAGGTCGTGGAGCAGATAGTTGCCGCAGTCTTTTGCAGCCTGACCGGGAATCTCTCCCTCAAAGTCGGCAATGAACTTAAAGGTGCGCTTCATCAACTCTACGATGTCCTTGCTCTCCAGGTCGCCACGTATCAGCAGGTAGTTGCCTGTAAGGCAACCCATTGGTCCCCAATAGATAATACGGTCTTTCCACTCTTCGTCATTGCGAAGATAAGTAGCAGCCAGATGCTCTATGGTATGAATGGCACCATTGTGCAGACAGGGTTCCTGGTTGGGAACCTTCATGCGGATGTCGAAGGTGGTTACTGTTTCTCCGCCTACCTCGTCTTTGCGGCTGACGTAGATGCCGCGGAGCAATTTGTTGTGATTGATAGTGAAACTGGGTATCTTGTTCATTTCTTTTTAATGTTTGGTATTTAATGTTTAGTGTTTAATTTCAAGTCCACAAAGGCATTTGTCTTAACTCCTTAACTCCTTAACTCCAGAAAAATCTTCTTATAATCTTTCCAGGAAAGCCTTGGTGACTTGGAAGGAACCTTCAGCCATTTTGGCCCAGAAGTCGAAGTACTGCTGAGCCTTGGTGTCCTTGAGAGGCACATCGCTGATGATGCGGAAGGAGATGAAGGGAGTCTGATAGATATGGCAGGTTTGAGCGATGGAACAGCTCTCCATATCCACAGCCATAGCCTGTGGAAAATGGTCGAGGATGGAGCGCATCTTCTCCTTGCTGTCTACAAACCACTCGCCGCTGACTATCTGTCCGGCATGAATCTTAGGGTGGATGTTGCCCGGATCGTCATTGACAGAGAGTGCTTTCTCTACATATTCAGATGGTGTGGCAAAGGTGGCAGGCATACCGAGAATCTGTCCGAAGGCACATTCCTCACCACAGTAGGCGTCATGGTAGACACATTCGGTAGAGACCACTACCTCTGTAACGTTGAGGCTGATGTCGGCTCCACCTGCCACACCCGTCGAGATGACGAGGTCGGGATGATAGCCGTCTATCATCTCCACGGCACCTATGGCACTGTTCACCTTTCCTATGCCGCATTGCTGCATGATGACTTCGTTGTCTCCGATGGTTCCTGTCACGAAGTCTTTATGGTTCCTGTGCTCAGTCTTGCTGTCGCTGAGCAGCGTCTTGAGTTGCGCGAACTCCTTGTCCATCGCAACGATAATTCCTATTTTCATACTGTAAAAATGCTATTTGGAACAAATTAGGATGCAAAAATACAAAAAATATCTTATCTGTGGTATTCCTTATAAGGGAAAATTACTATCTTTGCACGAGAAAATATAAACGTTTATATAAGATAATGAAATTTTTGAAGAAATATCTGCTTGACATTTTAGCAGTGGTCATGTTTGCGGTTATCTCTTTCGTGTATTTTATGCCAGCTGACATTGATGGTCGCATCCTGTATCGTCATGATGCCTCAGCCGGTGTGGGCGCAGGACAGGAGAGATCGCAGTTCGAGAAGAAAACTGGTGAGGAAACACGTTGGACCAACTCCATCTTCGGAGGTATGCCGACCTATCAGATGGCACCTTCCTATAAGAGTGGTGCGGTGCTGAAACAGGCTTCCAACTTCTATCATCTGTGGTTGCCCGAAAATGTGTGGTATGTCTTTGCCTATCTCTTAGGATTCTATATCCTGCTGAGGGCTTTCGATTTCCGACAGTCGTTGGCAGCCTTGGGCTCCATCATCTGGGCATTCTCGTCCTATTTCTTTATCATCATTGCGGCAGGACATATCTGGAAGGTCATGGCTTTGGCCTATCTGCCTCCGATGATAGCCGGTATCGTGTTGGCTTACAGGGGAAAATACCTTTGGGGTCTGCTCGTTACCGCCATCTTTACCGCCTTCGAGGTCTATGCCAACCATGTGCAGATGACCTATTATTACCTCTTTATCATCCTCTTCATGGTGATTGCCTTCTTGGTGGATGCCATCCGCAAGAAGGAGATGGTACGTTTCGGCAAGGCTACAGCGGTTTGCTTCGCCGGTGCTGCCATAGGTATCTGTCTCAATCTGTCCAACCTGTATCATACATGGCAGTATGGGCAGGAGACCATGCGAGGCAAGAGTGAGTTGGTAAAGAAAAATGCTGCCAATCAGACCGACAGCGGACTGGACCGCGACTATATCACACAGTGGAGTTATGGTATCGACGAAACCTGGACACTCCTCATCCCTAATGCCAAGGGCGGAGCCTCTGTGCCTTTGAGCCAGAGCCAGACAGCCATGGAGAAAGCCGATCCCAACTTCATGGAGGTATATCAGCAGTTGGGTCAGTACTGGGGCGACCAGCCAGGTACCAGTGGCCCGGTATATGTAGGAGCCTTTGTGATGATGCTCTTCATTTTGGGACTCTTTATCGTGAAGGGCCCTATGAAGTGGGCACTCTTGGCAGCCACCATTCTGAGTATCCTCCTCTCTTGGGGTAGGAACTTCATGCCGTTTACCGATTTCTTCCTCGACTATGTGCCGATGTATGCCAAGTTCCGAACCGTGGCTTCCATCCTCGTGATAGCCGAGTTTACCATTCCTCTTTTGGCCATGATGGCATTGAAGCGCATTGTGGATGAGCCCGAACTGCTTGCCAAGAAGATGAAGCTCGTATACGTCAGTTTCGGACTGACAGCCGGTTTCTGTGCCCTTTTTGCCTTGATGCCTGGCACTTTCTTCAGCGATTTTGTGTCGGCTGGCGAGTATCATGCCCTGCAGCAGATTCCAGAGGAGTATCGCATACCATTGATGAGCAATCTGACAGAGATGCGACAGGCAGTCTTCTCTGCCGACTGTTGGCGCTCGTTCTGGATCATCGTCATCGGTACAGCCTTCCTCTTCCTTTACAAGATGAGAAAAGTGGGTGCCGAGGTGATGATAGCCGGTATTGCCATCCTGTGCCTCGTAGATATGTGGTTGGTCAACAAGCGTTACCTTTACGACGATATGTTTGTGGAGCAGACAGTACGCAATGCTCCTCAGCGCATGACCGAGACCGACAAACTTATCCTGCGCGACAAGTCGCTCGACTACCGTGTGCTCAATCTCGCATCGAATACTTTCAATGAGAACGAGACCTCTTACTATCACAAGAGTATCGGAGGCTATAGCGCTGCCAAGCTGCGCCGCTATCAGGAGATGATAGATACCTATATCGCCAACGAGAAGAACAAGGTATGGAACAGCGTGGCTGAGGCTGGAGGCGATATGACCAAGGTGAAGGGCGACAGTCTCTTCCCTGTGCTCAATATGCTCAACACCAAGTATTTCATTATGCCTCTGCAGGCAGGACAGACGGTGCCTGTGCAGAACCTTTATGCCTACGGCAACGCATGGTTTGTTGACAGGGTGAACTATGTGAACAATGCCAACGAGGAGATAGCCGGTGTGGGCAAGTACAACCTGCGTCATGAGGCTGTGGCTGATGCCAAGTTCAAGGAGCAGTTGGGACAGAGTGTTCCGCAGGACGATACATCTATTGTCAGACTGACACAATACAAACCCAACAATCTGGTCTACGAGGTCAACTCCAACAAGGGTGGAGTCGTGGTGTTCTCTGAGATCTACTATCCCGGATGGACAGCCACTGTCGACGGACAGACCGCAGAGCTGGGACGTGTGAACTATATTCTCCGTGCCATTCAGGTGAAGCCTGGCAAGCATACGGTGGTGCTCGATTTCCATCCCGCTTCGCTCCGCAAGACCGAGACGGTGGCTTATGTAGGGTATGGCATCCTCGTACTCCTTATTATAATAGGTATAGTAGTGGAGATGAAGAAGAAAAAGAAGGAAGATGCAGTTTAGGACTGAGGTAGATATAGCGAAGGCCGACTTCGAGATACAGCCGGCGGAGCGTATGCTCTTTGTGGGCAGTTGCTTTGCCGACCGCTTGGGGCATCGCTTCGTGGAGAACCGCTTCCGGGCTACGGTCAATCCCTTTGGGGTGATGTACAATCCGGCAAGCATCCTGCATACGGTAGAGAAAAGTCTGCAGGTCAGTCCGCGCGTGGCGGTCTTCACCTTAGGCACCAACCATGTCTATGTGCTCAAGGAGACGGGCGAGATAGTGGACAACTGCCAAAAGCGGCCGCAACGCCTTTTCGATGAGCGCGAGCTTTCGGTAGACGAGTGTGCCGATTACCTACAGCAGGCTGTCGACTTGCTGAAGGATGCCAGGCAGAAGAGCGGGCAGAGTGGGGAAGACCTGAAGGTCGTCATCACCGTGAGTCCCATCCGATACGCCAAGTATGGTTTTCATGGCAGCCAGCTCTCCAAGGCCACCCTGCTGCTTGCCGCCGACCGGTTGGTGAGGCAGAATCCAGGCATCGTGAGCTATTTCCCAGCCTATGAGCTGATGAACGATGAGCTGCGCGACTACCGTTTCTATGAGGAAGACATGCTCCATCCTTCCAGTCAGGCGGTGGAGTTTATCTGGCAGCGCTTCCGTGCCGCCTATTTCGGCAGGGCTGCAGAACAGTTCCTCGAAGACTGGCGCCCCATTCGAGAGGCTCACGGTCATAAGCCCTTCCATCCCGACAGCGAGGCGCATCAGCGCTTCCTTGCCAAGACGGAGGAAATGGAAAGAAGATTCAATGAGAAATATTTTAATTCATAGAATATGACATATACTATTGAAAAGGTAACCACACTGATAGGTGCGCGTCGTTATGGTGACAGAGACGGCAATGTAGGGTTTATCCTTACCGACAGCCGTTCGCTCTGTTTTCCTGAGGAAACTCTGTTTTTCGCTCTCAAGTCAGAGCGTAATGACGGTCACAACTATATTCCAGAGTTGTATCGCCGTGGTGTTAGAAATTTCGTAGTTTCCCAGGTACCTAAGGGATATGCCTCCGATTATCCAGAGGCCAACTTCCTCAAGGTGGTCAACACGTTGGAGGCTCTCCAGCGCCTGGCAGAACGTCATCGTGATGAGTTCAACATTCCTATTGTGGGCATTACGGGTTCCAATGGCAAGACGATGGTCAAGGAGTGGCTCCATCAGCTGCTCTCGCCCAGCATGTTTGTCACACGAAGCCCGCGCAGCTACAATTCCCAGATAGGTGTGCCCCTCTCAGTATGGTTGCTCAACGAGCAGACTCAGGTGGGAGTCTTCGAGGCTGGTATTAGTCAGCCCGGCGAGATGCTGGCGCTTCGCGACATCATCCAGCCCACCATTGCTGTGCTTACCTACTTGGGCGCAGCTCATCAGGAGAACTTCGAGTCGTTGGAGGCAAAGTGCCGTGAGAAGATCATCCTCTTCCACGATGCCGATACCATCGTTTATAATGGCGATGACAAGACAGTGAGCGGAGTGGTCAACGAGTATAAGGACTATAAGGGCGAGAAGCTCTTCTGGTCGTTCCGTGATACTAAGGCTCCTTTCTTTGTGAAGAATGTGGAGAAGAAGGGCAACCTCTCTATCATCACCTATATATATAAAGGTGAGGAAGACAGTTATTCGCTGCCTTTCATCGATGAGGCTTCCGTCACCAACTCTATCATTGCCGCTGTCGTCTCACGCCGCCTGGGCCTTTCGGCCGAGGAACTCGACAAGCGCATGGCATTGCTCGAGCCTGTCGCCATGCGATTGGAGGTGAAGGAGGGACAGCATGGCTGCACCCTTATCAACGACAGCTACAACTCGGATATCAACTCGCTCGACATCGCGCTCGATTTCATGAGCCGCCGTCCCGACCATAAAGGCCGCCGTCATACCTTGATACTGAGCGATATCTTCCAGAGTGGAGAGTCGGCTAAGGACCTGTATCACGAGGTGAGCGATCTTTGTCGCAAGCGTGGTGTGGTCAAGTTTATCGGCATCGGTCCTCAGCTCTGCTCACAGAGTGATGTGATTCAGATATCAGAGAAGTTCTTCTTCAGCAATGTGGAGGAGTTTATCGACAGCGAGGTGTTCAAGTCTTTGCGCGATGAGGTCATCCTGCTCAAGGGCGCACGCCAGTTTGGTTTCGACCAGCTCACCGAGCTCTTGGTACGCAAGGTGCATGAGACCACGCTCGAGGTGAACCTCAATGCTGTGGTAGCCAACCTGAACTACTATCGCTCGTTTATGAAGCCCGAGACCAAGTTGGTCTGCATGATCAAGGCCGACGGCTATGGAGCGGGAGCAGTGGAAATAGCCAAGACCTTGCAGGATCACCGTGTGGACTATCTTGCCGTGGCTGTTGCCGATGAAGGTGTGACGCTTCGCAAGAACGGTATCACCAGCAATATCATGATCATGAATCCAGAGATGACCGCCTTCAAGACCATGTTCGATTATGATCTTGAGCCTGAGGTTTACTCTTTCCGTCTGCTCGACGCCCTTATCAAGGCTGCCGAGAAGGAGGGAGTCACTGGTTTCCCTGTGCATATCAAGTTGGATACCGGCATGCACCGCCTGGGCTTCGATCCCGAGAACGATATGGAGGAGCTGATAGGCAGACTTAAACATCAGAACGCCATCATCCCTCGCAGCGTGTTCTCTCACTTCGTGGGAAGCGATGATGACAGTTTCGATGCGTTCTCTGCCCATCAGTTCGAGCTCTTCGACAAGGGCAGCAAGCAGCTGCAGGCTGCCTTCGACCATAAGATATTGCGTCATATCTGCAATTCGGCGGGTATTGAGCATTTCCCTGAGCGCCAGTTGGATATGTGCCGTTTAGGATTGGGACTCTATGGCATCAACTCTCGCAACAATGAGACCATCAACTGCGTGAGCACGCTGAAGACCACCATCCTGCAGATGCACCACATCAAGGCTGGTGAGAGCGTGGGTTATAGCCGCAAGACGATTCTGGACAAGGACAGCGTCATCGCTGCCATCCCTATCGGCTATGCCGATGGCTTGAACCGCCGTTTGGGCAACCGTCATGCCTTCTGTCTTGTCAACGGACAAAAGGCAGAGTATGTAGGCAACATCTGTATGGATGTGGCGATGATCGATGTGACGGGCATCGACTGCAAGGAGGGCGACAGCGTGGAGATCTTTGGTGAACATCTGCCTGTCCAGACTCTCAGCGATATCCTGGAGACCATTCCTTACGAGGTGCTGACCACCATCAGCAATCGTGTGAAGAGGGTATATTATCAGGATTAACTTCCCCATTTGCGAAAGTAGAATAAGGTATAAAAAGGTTGAGGAGCATGTCGAAAGGCATGCTCCTTTTTTTGTTTTTTTGCCAACAAGTGTGTCGTACTGGCTACAGCAAGAGATGGTGGTCAATCTGATTATCTGACCTATTTCGGTGGTAATGGCACTGGTGCTGCAAAGGAATTGGCATAAAACCCTTCACCCTTCATCTATCCCTTGGAATCCCCGGTGTTTATCGGCATTCCGCGCGAATAGATGAAGGGTGAAGGGTTTTTGCGTAATCCATTTTTATAATTACTGCTGCAATTTTTATAATTAGTGTTGCAATTTTTATAAATACTGCTGCAATAAAAATGCCTGCTTATGGCACAATAGTGCCCTGCTTGGGGCACAAATGTTCCCTTTAAGCAGCAATTATACAGAAAGGGAAGTGATATTACCAACTATTGGTGCTATTTCCGCCGAGAAGCCGGAGGTAGTGATTTGATTAATCACATCCCTCTGTCAGCTTGGCTACGGCATTAATCCAAGGTGCTGATTTGTTCCTTAGAGATTTCAAAAATGTGTTGTTGTGTTGAAGACTTGAAACGGTTTATTGTGTTACCACCATGTTGCTTACGACAGAGGTGTTGCCACAATTGATGTTATCATCATTTTCGATTGCAAAATTATTATTTTATATAATGTATAAGGTGGAAAAAATATTTTTTAGTGGTGAAAAAATGTCGAATGTCCGAAATTTGTTATTTTTTGTAACATGTCTGACAGATTATTGAACCTTTTTACTTAATATTTCTCAATTAAAATGTTGTTTTGCAGAAAAAATGTGTATCTTTGCAAAATCAAAGGTACATTTTGTTATGAAAGAATGAAAATTCATCATTTCGTGTGTTCCTTGAATAATAATTAAACTAAAAACAAATCAAAGAAGCAAGGTACGGCAACGTGCTCTTGCAGGCAATTTATTAATTATCTGTAGTAATATGGAACAAGTGTTTAGCTATATCATTAGCTTAGGTGCCAGCGTGATGATGCCTATCATCTTCACGGTTATCGGTCTGTGCATCGGAATGAAATTTGGTAAGGCGCTGAAGTCAGGACTCTTCGTGGGTGTCGGTTTCGTGGGCTTGGGTGTCGTAACGGCATTGCTTACTAAAAACTTTAATGATCCTCTGAAGTTAATTTCAGACATTTATCATCTGCAACTCAATGTCTTCGATATGGGATGGCCTGCAGCAGCTGCTGTGGCTTACAATACAGCGGTGGGAGCCTTGATTATCCCCATCTGCTTGGGTGTCAACTTCCTGATGCTTATCACCAAGACCACACGTACCGTGAACATCGATCTTTGGAACTACTGGCACTTCGCCTTTATCGGTGCCGTGGCTTACTTTGTGATGGGCGAGAGTCTGTTGTGGGGTTATTTCGCTGCTATCGTGTGCTATATCATCACATTGGTATGTGCCGATCTCACTGCAGAGAAGTTCCAGAAATACTACGACCTCGACGGTATTTCCATTCCACAGCCTTTCTGCCAGAGCTTCATGCCTTTCGCTATTGGTCTGAACAAACTCTTGGACATGATTCCCGGTTTCTCTAAGTTGGATATTGATGCCGAAGGACTGAAGAAGAAGTTTGGTGTTCTGGGCGAGCCATTGGTGCTCGGAGTCATCGTAGGCGCCTTGATAGGATGGGCAGCCCAGCTTGATATCAAGAAGATATTGTTCCTCGGTGTCACCATGGGAGCTGTGATGGAGTTGATTCCCCGTATCACCTCTTTATTTATAGACGGACTGAAACCTATCTCGGAGAAGACCCAGGAGTTGGTAAAGAAGAAGTTCAATGGCAAGAAGGTACACATCGGTATGAGTCCTGCCCTTGTCATCGGTCATCCTACCACCTTGGTGGTGTCCGTCATCCTGATACCTGTCATCCTTGCCATCGCCGTATTCCTGCCAGGCAACGAGTTCTTGCCATTGGCTTCGTTGGCAGGTATGTTCTATCTCTTCCCACTCATCTTGCCTTTCACCAAAGGCAACGTGGTGAAGACCCTTATCATCGGTTTGATAGCTCTTATCATCGGACTTTATTTCGTTACCGATATGGCACCCGACTTCACGATGGCTGCCGATCAGGTGTATAAAGCCACAGGCGATAATGCCGCCCATATCCCTGACGGATTCTCGGGAGGCGCACTCGACTTCGCCTCATCCCTCTTCGGCTGGTTGATTTACCGTGGAGTCAAGCTGCAGTACATCGGTATGGCTTTGCTCTCTGTCGTTACCATTATCCTGATGGTGGTCAACAACCGCAGAATCGTGAAGGAAGAGAGAAAAATGAAGAATAAAAAACAATAATAAAATGAAGAAAACAATCTTATCTTTAGCAATGTTGCTCCTTGCCAGTGCGGGTTTTGCACAGTGCGGCAAGAATGCAGGTTATGAGGTAAAGGCAGAGAATGCCTATACCAACTACAATGTGCGTTATGCCAGCAATCCTCGTGACGCAAAGAATTATGACACCAAGCGTCTTCGTGGTGAGTTCGCCATCGAAAAGGTGATGGTTCCAGGTCAGGTGAACTGGACTTACACCATGTTCGACCGTTTCCTTATCGGTGGAGCCGTTCCTACAGCTACACCATTGAAACTCACATCCATCGCACCTCTCTATACGGAGAAGCCCAATGACCAGAAGAATCTTCTCGACAACCGTGAGTTGGGTATCATCAATGTAGGAGGCGAGGGGGTAGTAACCGTAGACGGCAAGAACTATACCTTAGGCTTCCAGGAAGCACTCTATGTAGGCCGTGGTGCCAAGGATATCACCGTTGCCAGCAAGGATGCTGCCAAGCCAGCCCATTTCTATATGAACAGTGCTACTGCCCATAAGTCTTATCCCACCAAGAAGGTAACGCTCAAGGAGGCTAACAATATCAAGGCAGGAAGTCTGAAGGAGAGCAACGACCGCGTGATCCATCAGTTGATTATCGATGGCGTGGCAGGTGTTCGCACATGTCAGTTGCAGATGGGTGTAACAGAGCTGAAGGAGGGTTCTGTATGGAACACCATGCCAGCCCACACACATCTTCGTCGTATGGAGACCTATTTCTATTATAATGTACCCGAGGGACAGAAGATTCTCCACGTAATGGGTGAGCCACAGGAGACACGTCCTATCTGGCTGAACAATGAGGAGGCTGTGATCGCTCCAGAGTGGTCGATCCACTGTGCTGCAGGTACCAGCAACTATACCTTTATCTGGGGTATGGCAGGCGAGAACCTCATCTATAACGATATGCAGGTAGTGAAAATTCCGGAATTGAAATAAATAACATTAAGACTTAAAAGCTATATCAATGAATGCAATTCAAACAAGTAAAATGTCCAACTTCCGTTGGGTGATCTGTGCGTTGCTCTTCATCGCAACCACCGTCAATTATATGGACCGTCAGGTCCTTTCATTGACATGGAAAGACTTTATCGCACCAGAGTTCCACTGGACCGACGATCACTATGGTACTATTACCGGTCTTTTCTCTATCTTCTATGCCGTAGCCAACCTTTTTGCAGGTAAGTTTGTAGACTGGATGGGCACTAAGAAGGGTTATCTCATCGCCATCTTTGTATGGTCAACAGGTGCTGTGATGCACGCCGGCTGTGGATGGGTAGCCATGCAGATTGAGGGTTATGACTCTATCGAGGCACTTCGCCTGGTACAGGCAGGCCGCGATGCAGCAGTAGCCATTGCCACCATCAGCGTGTGGTTGTTCCTCTCTTGCCGTCTGATCCTTGCCGTGGGTGAGGCAGGCAACTTCCCTGCAGCCATCAAGGTGACAGCAGAGTATTTCCCAAAGAAAGACCGTGCTTTCTCCACAGCCATCTTCAACAGCGGTGCCTCGGTAGGTGCTTTGGCAGCTCCTGCCACTATCCCATTGCTGGCTCGCAGCATGGGTTGGGAGTGGGCATTCATCATCATCGGTGTGCTCGGTTATGTATGGATGGGTCTCTGGCTATGGCTCTACGAGAAACCATCAAAGAGCAAGCATGTCAACAAGGCTGAGCTTACCTATATCGAGCAGGATGAGGAAGCTGAGCAGGCTGCTCCTGTTGCTGCAGAGCAGACAGAGGAAACCGAGGAGAAGACTATCGGCTTCATGAAGTGCTTTACCTTCCGTCAGACATGGTCATTCATTGTCGGTAAGTTTATGACCGATGGTGTATGGTGGTTCTTCCTGTTCTGGGCTCCAGCTTATTTCTCTGACCAGTATGGTTACTCTTCTGACTCAAGCATGGGTATCGCCCTCATCTTTACTCTTTATGCTATCGTAACAGTATTGAGTATCGGTGGTGGTTATCTGCCAACCTACTTCGTAGACAAGAAGGGAATGAATCCATATATCGGCCGTATGCGTGCGATGTTGATCTTCGCTTGCTTCCCATTGCTCGGTTTGATAGCCCAGCCTATGGGTGAGTACAGCGCATGGTGGCCAGCTGTCATCATCGGTCTTCTCGGTGCAGGTCATCAGGCATGGTCTGCCAACCTGTATTCTACTATTGGTGATATGTTCCCTAAGAGTACTGTAGCAACCATTACAGGTATTGGCGCTATGGCAGGTGGTATCGGTTCCTTCCTTATCAACAAGGGTTCCGGTATGCTCTTCACCTATGCCGAGGGCCAGGGTTCTGCCTTCAGTTTCATGGGCTTCGATGGCAAGCCAGGTGCCTACATGATTGTGTTCTGCATCTGTAGTGTGGCTTACCTCGTAGGATGGTGCATCATGAAGGCTTTGGTTCCTAAGTACAAGCCTATCGTAGTGGAGTAATGACTCAACTTTCGCACATGCGAAACTTCAATAAAAAAAGAAGCGCATCAGCAAAATAAATGCTGATACGCTTCTTTTATTTTCTCTTTTGGGAGCCTTTTTCCTTTTTTACCTTTTTCCTTTTTTACCTTTTTACCTTTTTACTTTTTTACCTTTTTACCTTTAAATAAATCCCTGTTTTCTGAGCGCCTCCATGAATCCGGTGCTCATGGCTTCGCAGTCCTTCTTGGTATATCGAATGTCGGTAAATACCTGTGCCAAAGTCTCTACCTGGTTGGTGCGAACAAACTCCTTGTTCTCTTCGAGTGCCTCTTTCTCGGCATAGAAGTCATCAATCTTCTCGGGGGTATAGTCGTCGAAGGCTTCGCTGTGTACGATGGAACGCAGTGGCAGACGGTCGGTCTGTGCAGGCTTTTCGTCGGGCCATCCAACGGTAAGGGTGGCAACTGGCATGACGAGTTGGGGCAGATGTAATGTGTCGATAATCATCTGTGGCATGTAGACCGTAGTGCCCAAGAAGCAAGTACCCAAGCCTGCCGCTTCTGCCAGGACTGTGAATGTCTGGGTGAAGAGCAGGGCATCGGTGGCGGCATTCATGAACGACAGGATGTTGTCGTAACCAGGATGAGCCTTGCGATGATTTGCCCATGCTGTGGTGCGGCGATAGTCGGCGCAGATGGTCAGTACAACTGGTGCTTGTGTTACCATAGGCTGGTTGAAATGGGCTGGCGCCAAGGCCTTCTTGCCTTCCTCGCTACGGGTTACCACAACGCTGTATAGCTGGAGGTTGCCCATGGTAGGAGTGCGCTCAGCTTCCTGCAGCAGGCTGTTGAGCAACTCTTCTGATATCTCGCGGTCGGCATATTTGCGAATGGATGTTCTGTTTTTTATTGATTCCATAAATTCCTATATATATAATAATGTGTAAATTCTCTTACTGTCACATTGATGACAGCAGATCAATGCGTCATCGTTCGACTATGTTCATGCAAAGTTACACATTCTTTCTTGATTTCGGTGTATTCTTTTTCCTTTTTGTTTCATTTGTGCTGCAAAAAGTTGCATAGTTGGGAAATAAAAGTTAAATTTGCATCCAAATTTATTAGAATATTCATAGAACATACTGTGTAAATGGAGAATATAGATCATATATCATTCGAACAGGCTTCGGCTGAGCTGTTGGAGAAAGTGCACCATACCCTTTCGGCTTTCCGGCAGCGTTTTGAAGGCGAGGATGTAGATTTCGCCAAGCTGCATCGTGAATTGGTGAAGCGGGTGAATGATGAGCTGGACGTACAGCCTTGCCATCCCGAGGTGGTGGAAGTGCGGCCCAAGGTGTTGGACTGTGATGTGGTGAGATTTCAGAACAATAAAGACAAGTGGGTGGCGCTTATCGGCTTGCTCGATGGTCATCCTTATGAAATATTTACAGGTTTGCTCGACGACGAGGAAGGCATCATGCTGCCCAAGTCGGTGATGAAAGGCCGAATCGTGAAGGAGGTGAACAACGATGGCACCAAGCGTTACGATTTCCAGTTTTTCAACAAGCGAGGATACAAGATGACCATTGAGGGACTCAGTGAGCGCTTCAATCCTGAATACTGGAACTATGCCAAGCTGATATCGGGCGTGCTCAGATACCGCATGCCTATAGAGCATGTCATCAAGTTGGTGAGTCAGCTGCAGTTGACCTCCGAGAGTATTAATACCTGGAAGGTGGGCGTGGAGCGTGCGCTGAAGAAGTATGTATGCGAGGAGACTCAACAGTCGGAGAAGGAGGATGAGCATGAAGGTAAAGAATAGCCGCATCTTCCTGCGCAATGTCAGGTTTCATGCCTATCATGGAGTGCTGGAACAGGAGCGCAGCGTGGGCAATGACTATGTGGTAAACATCGTGGCAGACTGCGATTTCACCCATGCCCTGCAGACCGATGAGTTGCAGGACACGGTGAGCTATGCCGACATCTACACCCTGCTGAAAGAGGAGATGGCTGTGCCCAGCAAGTTGCTGGAACATGCGGCAGGAAGAATAGGGGAGCGCCTCTTTGCCGAGTTTCCTGCTATACAGAGTCTCGACATCAGTATCATGAAGGTGAATCCGCCCTTTGGTGCCGATTGCGACGGAGCAGGAATAGAAGTACACTTAATGAATTATAAAACTTTGTGCTAAATTTAGGTTTTCTGATTGGAAATGCTTAATTTTGCACCATCATAAGCAAATATATGTTTAGCAAGAAGATATTATCCTTGGTGGTCATGTGGCTTTTGTTGGTCTTGAATGCGTTCTCGGCCAACAAACGTTTTACGCTCGTTATCGATGCTGGTCACGGAGGACATGACGCGGGAGCCTTGGGAACCATCTCGAAGGAAAAGGACATCAATCTGTCGGTGGCGCTGGCTTTCGGACGATACGTGGAGCGCAACCAGCCAGATGTCAGAGTGGTGTACACCCGTAAGACGGATGTGTTCATACCCCTGAAGGAAAGAGCCAATATCGCTAACAGGGCGAATGCCGACCTCTTCATATCGGTACATACCAATGCCTTGCCTGCGGGCAAGATAGCACGAGGATTCGAGACCTATACCTTAGGTATGCACAGGGCCAAGGACAACCTCGATGTGGCTATGCGAGAGAACTCGGTTATCTCGATGGAGAAAGGCTATCAGCAAACCTATCAGGGATTCGACCCCAGGTCGTCGGAGAGCTATATCATCTTCGAGTTCATACAGGGAAAGAATATGGAACGAAGCGTGGAACTGGCGCGAATGATTCAAAAGAGTGTATGCACTGGTGCCAACCGACCCAATAAGGGAGTACACCAGGCGGGATTCCTGGTGCTGCGCGAAACATCTATGCCAGGCTGTCTGATAGAGTTGGGCTTCATCACCACACCCGATGAGGAGCAACTCCTCAACTCGACTAACCGTGTGGACGACATAGCACGTGGCATCTATCAGGCTTTTGCCCAGTATAAGGACAAATACGACAAGGGCGTGTCGGTGCCTTACCGTCCTACGGATGACAACAAGGCAGAGGTGCCTACCATCGTACCTTCAGACTATAAGGAAGAAAAGGCACCGGCAGTGGCAAAGCCAGCTACCCGATCAACCCGTGCTGCCCAACCCCGTACGGCACCCGTGAGAAAGGTGGAGGAGCAGGAGCATAAGCAGAACCAGAAAAAAGTGGTCAAAGCTCAGAACCAGACGAAGGATGAACCCGTGTTCAAGGTGCAGATTCTGGCAAGCAGCAGGGTGCTGCGGACAGGAGACAGCCATCTGAAGGGTGAGACCGAATATGATTCTTATCAGGAGAACGGCATGGTGAAATACACCATGGGAGCCTCGACCAACTATAATGAGATATACCGACTGCGCAAGTCGCTGCTCGAAAAGTTCCCCGAGGCTTTCATCATTGCCTTCAAAAACGGACAGAAGTATGATGTAGGTCAGGCAATAAGAGAGTATAAACAGAACAAGAACAAATAAGATATGAAAATGAGCAAGGAAATAAAGATAGCTCTTGTGGCTGTCGTGGGCATATTGATTATGTACTTCGGAATCAACTTTCTGAAGGGCATCAACCTTTTCTCGTCACACAACTACTATTACATTACCTTTAACGACATTCAGGGATTGGGAGCCTCTACTCCTATCTATGCCGATGGTTACAAGGTGGGAACAGTAGACGCGATAGAATTTGACTATGGTCAGGATGGACCTATCAAGGTGAAGGCTGATATCGACAAGGCTTTGCGTATACCTGCCGGAAGTAAGGCAGAGATAGAGAAGGACCTCATGGGCAACCTGCAGGTGAATCTGCTCCTGGCCACCAATCCCCGTGAACGCATAGAGCCAGGGGGCATCATCCCCGGTGCTGTGAATGCAGGAGCCATGGGAAAGGTGGCAGATATGGTGCCTGCCATCGAGAAGATGCTGCCTAAACTCGATTCTATACTGGGTAGCCTTAATGCTCTCCTTGCTGACCCTGCCCTGGCAGCATCACTGCACAATGTACAGACTATCACATCCAACCTCACCGTGTCTACCCGTGAGCTGAACACCCTGATGACAGGTCTCAACAAGCAGGTGCCTGGTATGATCAACCGTGCCAACGGTGTACTCGACAATACCAACAAGCTGACTGCCAACCTGGCCGGTCTCGATGTGCAGGGTACACTCGACAGGGTGAACCGTACCTTGGCAAATGCAGAGGAATTCACCAACAAACTGAATAGTGACAAGGGAACACTCGGACTGTTGATGAACGATCCGCAGTTGTATCATAATCTCAATGCCACCATGCGCGATGCTGACTCGCTGGTTGTCAACCTGAGACAGCATCCTAAGCGCTATGTACATTTTTCAATCTTTGGCAAGAAAGATAAATAAAGATTTGTGTATTTGCTATTTATTTTATAACTTTGCAGACAGGTTCGCTTTGTTTGGAGCTGCCTGTAAAGTGAAAATAAATAGTAAATATATCATATAGAGAATGTTAGCAAGTCCAAAACCACTCTGGGATAATTGTCTCGCCGTTATTCGCGATGCAGTGAAGCCCGACCAATACAAGACTTGGTTTGAGCCCATCGTCTTCGAGTCGTACAAACCGGCTACGAAGACTTTGTTGCTTAGGGTGCCCAGTACCTTCTTCTATGAGTATCTGGAGGCTAACTATGTGGACTTGCTGAGCAAGGTGCTGCAGCGTAACTTCGGTGAGGGAGTGAGATTGACTTATCGTGTCGTTGCTGACTTGGAACACAAGAAGACGATTGTCCTCGAAGCCGATCCTAATGATGTGGATGTGGCTGAGCAGAGACGTATACAGGCCGAACAGCCTAAAGTGCAGCAGCCCGAAGACATCGATACGCAGCTTGATCCTAAGCTCACGTTCAACAACTATGTGGAGGGTGCCAGCAATAAGTTGCCACGTTCGGTAGGCTATTCTATTGCCGAACATCCCAATACCACTCAGTTTAACCCCATGTTTATCTATGGTCCGTCAGGTAGTGGCAAGACGCATCTTGTCAATGCCATCGGTGTGCTGACCAAGAAGACTTATCCCAAGAAGAGAGTGCTGTATGTCAGCGCACGCCTCTTCCAGAACCAGTATATAGAGGCGGTGCTTCACAACTCCACCAACGATTTCATCAACTTCTATCAGACAATAGACATGCTGATAGTGGATGATATTCAGGAGTGGGCAGGAAAGACCAAGACCCTTAATACCTTCTTTCATATCTTCAACAGCCTCTTTCGTAACGGAAAGAGAATCATATTGGCGAGCGACCGTCCTCCGGTAGACCTGAAGGATATGCCCGACCGTCTGCTTACCCGTTTCTCTTGTGGACTGGTGGCAGAGTTGGAGAAGCCGAATGTGCAACTCTGCGTGGACATCCTGGCAAGCAAGATACGAAGAGATGGGCTGCAGATTCCTGCCGATGTGGTGGCTTTCATTTCACAGACTTGTAATGGAAGTGTGCGTGACCTGGAGGGAGCTATCAATGGACTTCTGGCTTACAGTATCGTATATAACAGCAATATCGATATCCGACTGGCAGAGCGTGTCATCAAGCGGGCTGTGAAGATTGACGACCATCCGCTCACAATGGATGATATTATAGATAAAGTCTGTCATCATTTCAATGTCACTCCTACAGCCATTCACAGCAAGAGCCGTAAGCGTGAGTTTGTGGTGGCAAGACAGGTAACGATGTTCTTGGCTGCCAAGCATACCAAAATGCCGGCCTCGCGTATAGGAAAGCTCGTGGGCAACAGAGATCACAGTACGGTGATTCACAGTTGCACAAAGGTAGAGCAAAGATTGAAGCTGGATGCCGACTTCAGAGATGAACTGACCAGCATAGAAAACTCATTGAAGCTGAAAAACAACGAATAGTTAGTTTTTCAGCTTCAATGTTTTATAGAACTTTCGTAAGTAAGTTCAGAGGTTTATAGTAGTTATTTATTCTTTTATCATCTTTTTCCACTTGAAATAGCCTGCTACGGCAATGATGACATATAGACCATAGAGTCCTGCTTTAAAAGGAATACCTTTTACGATATACAGGTAGCAGCATACTACATCGACGATAATCCAGAAGAACCATTGCTCGATGTACTTGCGTGCCAAGGCCCACAGCCCCACAAAACTCAGGGCGTTGGTGAAACCGTCGAGAAGTGGAACCGTAGAATTAGTATAGGTCGCCAATATATAATAGGTGAGTCCCCATGCCACAAGGAAGAAGACGGTGGCAGGAAGATAGAGCGATCTGCGCATACGGGTAATCGGCAGTTCTTCTTCAGCCTTTTGGTTGTGCTTCTTGCCAAACTTCCATACGGCATATCCGTAGACTGCAGCCACGGTATAGTAGGCTGCCATACCAGCGTCGCCATAAAGACCATGCCCCCAGTAAAGCCAGATGTCAAGGGCTGGCATCACAATTCCTATCAGCCAGAGATAAATGCTGGCACGGTACTCCAACAGGATGTAAACCAGTCCGAGTACCGTGGTGATGATGTCTAAACCATGTGATGTGATGAAATCCATCATGATGTTTTAGTCGTTTTGTCGATGATTAGAAATTGATAGAGAGATGAGCCATGCAGTTGAATGGTGCTGATGGAGCAAAACCTGCTGCGTCCATGTCGCGTACATTCCATGTATTGACTGCGATTACTTTACCATCTGCCATGCGATATTGTGGAGCAGCCCATCCATTGTTATCATACAGAGAGTCGAAGATGTTGTAGAGGGTTACGCCCACGGTGGCATCTTTCATACCCAACTTCTTCAGTGAGAAGTGATAACTCAAGTCGATGTTGGTAGTGAAGTGTTTCTTCAGCAACAGAGTCTCATAGGTGGTGTTGCCGTTCTCGTCTTGACACATCATTTCCTTGAAACCTGTATTAGTCAAGTATTGGTCGCTGACATACTGGCTCTGGATGGCTCCCTTGAAACCAGCATACTGGAAGGTGAGGATGTTATTGAAGATGAAGTCAGGAGAGAAACTCAATGGAGTCTCGCCCAAGCTGGCTTTGGTCTCACCATCTTCGAGAGTTACCATCATGTCCTTAGCACGATTCTTTGACCAGGTGGCATTGGCATCCCACTGGAACCAACTTACAGGCTTCCATGCAGCCTCCAACTCTACACCCATTCGGTAGGTTTTCTCAAGATTGCGTGTTACAGCCTCGCCGATGCTATTGAGCTCACCTGTCAGCACAAACTGGTTCTTGTAGTTCATATAGTAGAAGTTGGCACCAGCTGAGAACTTGCTGCTCTGATACTTGTAACCCAGCTCCAAATCGTTGAGACGCTCGGCCTTAGGCTTCTCTGAACCAGCATTCCAGTCTTCGTAGTTGTTTCTTACAGGTTCTTTGTGTGCGATAGCATAAGAGATGTACACCTTGTTATTGGCGTTGATATCGTAGTTGAATCCAAACTTAGGATTGAAGAAATCGTACTTCTCGTTAATGATATAGTCGCCAGTGAAGCTGTTGCCAATGAACCAGTCGCTTGGGTCTTGCATCTTCACATTAACATGGCGATACTGTAAGTCGAGGAAGGCGCTGAGACCCTTGACAAACTCGTAGCTAGCCTTGCCATAGATGTTGAAGTCGGTCTTCTTGGCATTGTTGCGATAGTACTCAAAGTTATTGTCGCGAGCGATGTCACCGTTTACCTTGTGCCATAGGACATTTCCCCAGTGGTCACCATCATATTTGTTCCAACCACCACCAATGTTGGCGGTGAGATTCTTCTGGTTGTCGTAGTTGACAGAGGCGATGGCACCATAGAAGTCGTTGCCCATCTGCTTGCGGCGGATGAGGTCATTCTTCAGCTTGGTTGTGTTCAGACCATACTCGGCATAGTCTTTATGGCACTTATACTCTTCGTAGTAACCATCGCCACGGGTATAGTGGAGCGCAGCATTGAGGTTCCAAAGATTGGTGAGGCGCTGGTTCCAGATGAGCTGATAGTTCTGAGAGTGATAGTTATCAGTTTGGTTGTCATAGTAAGCGCGGTTGCCGTTTACATCTGTATATTCGCCACAAGAGTTGTAGCGACGGCCATAAAGGCTCTGCTCATACTTGGATGTGTAGTTCCATGCGTGGTAAGTTTCTTCCTGGCCATTGAAGGTGATGAACTTCACCATGGTGTTGTCGCTGAAGTAGCCTGCCTGGAGGAAGTAGCTATTCAACTTGGCTGAGGCACGGTCGAGATACCCCTTGCTGCCGATGTTGGACAGTCGTCCCTGCAAACCCCAGTGGCCGTTGATAAGACCTGTGCTGAAGCGAACAGTCTCCTTGTGAGAGTAATAGCTGCCGCCTGATACGTCAAGACCAACGTATGGCTTGGCACCAATATTGTCTGTCAGCATGTTGACAGTAGCTCCGAAGGCACCTGCGCCATTGGTAGAGGTTCCCACACCACGCTGAATCTGTATGCTCTGTGTGCTGGAAGCGAAATCGCTGAAGTTGACCCAGAAGAGTGAACTGCTCTCGGCATCATTCATAGGGATTCCGTTGGCTGTGATGTTTACGCGGCTTGGGTCTGTGCCACGTACTCGCAGTGTGGTATAGCCGATGCCGTTACCTGCATCCGAGGTAAGAGTGATAGAAGGAGTGAGTGCCAACAGGTAAGGAATGTCCTTGCCATAATTGACAGCCTGAATATCGTTTTTGCTGACATTGGTGAAAGCCAAAGGTGCTTTCTTGCTTGCACGTGTCGAAATAACCTGGACCTCCTGCAGCTGTCTTGCCTTCAGAGTGTCGATGCGTTCTCCTGCTTTGTTTTTTGCAGCACCGGCTGTAGTCGCTACGCCGAAGATGAAGGCTGCAAAAAGCAACAAATCTTTTTTCATTTCCTTTTATTATATAATGTATAAAATATAAAGAGGTGTGTGGATATAGAACACAGGCAAGCCATGAGGCTTGCGCCTGCCATCGGTTTTTCTCATTTTCCCTACGCCAGCATTGCCTGGACAGGTTCGATGGGTCTGATCTCAGCATCCGCAATTGCGGTAGCACCCCTTAGTTAGCATTTTGCTAACCGGGTGCAAAGTTACAACAAAAGATATATACTGCAAAATAAATCGAATGTTTATTTTGTTTTTGTTTTAAGGCTTCTTCTTTTTATTGGACTGGAAATAAGGTTTATGGAATTTTGTTAAGAACAAGAAGAAGATTTTTTTTGTAGATTTGTTATGTAGTTCGCATTTTTTTTATATTTTTGCAGCATATCTTTAACCTAAACAATATATGAAGCATAAGAGGAGATTTATATGTAGAATGATTTGTGCCCTGGCGCTGTCGGCTCCTTTGGCAGTAAAGGCTCAGAGCGAACAGTCTTTCGTGTTGGACACATTGCATCTGCCGGGAACAATGAATGTCGTTGAGCCGGAACTGCTCAAAAAGGGTGTGGTCAATAATGCACTCGATGCCTTGAACGGACAGACGGCAGGTGTGAACGTGACAAGCAATGGACTTGACCGAATGGCCATGCTCAACTCTGTGCGTGTGCGTGGCACCACGTCTATCATGGGCGGCAACGATCCGCTGGTTGTTATCGATGGGGTGACATCGGATGTGGCTACGCTTGCTACTATTTATCCTGCTGATATCGAGAACTTTACTGTGCTGAAGAATGCCAGTGAAACGGCTCTTTATGGATCGCGTGGTGCCTCGGGCGTCATACAGGTAAAGACCAAGAAAGGAACGGGTAGGGGATTTCAGATCTCTTACGAGGGAAACTACGGACTTGAGGCCATGTGCAAGAGTATGGAGATGCTCAATGCTGCAGAATACATTGCTGCTGCGCAAAAATTAGGACTCGAGTATAACGATAAAGGCTACAATACCAATTTTCGTAAGGCAATTACCCGTACCGGACAGGTGCAAAACCATTATCTGGCTTTCAGCGGCGGTACTCCGCACAGCAACTATCGGGCTTCTTTTGGCTATATAGACCACAATACCATCATCCGAAGCAAGGGGTATCGCAACTTGGTGGCAAAGATTGATGTTACACAGAAAGCCTTCGGCGACAGGCTCACGGGCGACTTCGGCGTGTTTGGATCTTCATTCAAGAACAACGATATCTTCGATAATCAGATGCTCTTTTATTCGGCTGATGCCATGAATCCCACCTATCCATATGACAGAGTGAATGGCAGCTGGCTGAAGAATGGATCGGCTTCGCAGATCAATCCTCCCGGAGCTTTGTTGGTTGAGCGGAATGACACAAAGAATATGAATTTCAATGCTCATCTGAAACTGAGCTATGACATCTCGAAAGACTTGAGCATTTCTGGTTTTGGGGCTTACAGCTATGCTTCTAACGAGAACGACCAGTTTTGTCCTACATGGGTCTGGGCTCAGGGCAATCTGTATCGCGGTGAGTTCAAGAGTGAGGAATGGCTTGCCAATGTGCAGGCAAACTATCAGCATATATGGGGAATACACGACCTGAAGGCTATGGCGGGAGCGGAATATCAGAAAGATGTGCGTTCGGGATTCTGGACTTCAGCCAAGGGCATTACCAATAACGATATGGGCTATCATAACATAGGTGTTGCTGCTTCACGACCTTTTGGTGGTACCGACAGCAACTATGAAGACCCGTCGCTGGCCTCGGTGATGGCTGGAGCCGACTATACTCTGTTAGGCAGATATGCCGTATCGGTGTCGGTTCGTGGTGATGGCTCCTCAAAGGTTGGCGATGATCATACTTGGGGCTTTTTCCCATCGCTGTCTATGTCGTGGGACATGAAACGCGAGAAGTGGTTGCGCCATATAGATGATATCACGATGCTGAAACTTCGTACGGGTTATGGACGTTCGGGAAATCTTGGAGGAATTTCTTCTTATACCACCATGAATACGGTGCGGCAGAATGGTATCGTGTCAATAAACAGCTCGCCTACGGTGACGATGGGCATGATAAGAAACAATAATCTAGACTTGAAGTGGGAGACTCGTTCCACCTGGAACATTGGTGCCGACGTGGGATTGTGGAACAATCGGCTGGTCATGACGGCAGAATATTATTACTCCAAAACGACTGATATGCTTTATGCCTACGATGTGCCGGTTCCGCCATTCGCCTACGACAAATTGCTGGCGAATATAGGCTCGATGAGCAACCAAGGGCTTGAAATCGGTTTCTCGGTTACTCCTGTGCAGAAGAAGGATATGGAACTTAATATCAATATGAACCTGGCGTGGCAGAAGAACAAACTCTTGTCGCTCAGTGGCGAGTATGAAGGCATGCAGATGTCGGCAGCCGATGTGACGGCTATGGGAGGCTTGTCGGGAGCTGGGCAGCATGGAGGTTACAACAATGTGGTTTATCAGATTGTAGGTCAGCCGCTGGGAGTCTTCTATCTGCCTCATTGCAAGGGATTGGTAGAGGATGGAAACGGACATTATCGCTATGATATTGAAGATCTGGACAGGAATGGAACGGTGGACCTGAGTGATGGTGGCGACCGGTATATAGCTGGTCAGGCTACACCTAAGGTCACACTGGGTTCGAATGTCAGTTTCAGATATCGCGACTGGTATCTCTCCTTGCAGATGAATGGTGCCTTCGGACATAAGATATTCAATGGTACGGGATTGGCTTACAACAATATGTCGAGTTTCCCAGACTATAATGTGCTGAAGGGTGCACCCGAGAAAAATATTGTAGACCAGAATGTCTCTGACTATTGGCTGGAGAATGGTGATTATCTGAATATCGAATATCTCACCGTGGGATATGACGTGCCCATTAAAAAGGGAGTGGTAAAATCGCTGCGCCTTTCGCTGAGTGTCAATAACCTGGCGACGATAACAGGTTACAGTGGGTTGACACCGATGATTAACAGTTATGTGGTCAACAGTACGATGGGTATTGATGATAAGAGGACTTATCCCGTTTATCGCACTTACTCTATGGGTTTGAGCATTCAATTCTAAAAACATCTTGCAGATATGAAACACTATACCTTATTATATATAGCATGGGCAGCGATGTGTCTTACCTCCTGTCTTGACGAACATCCTAAAGACCAACTTGGCGAAGATGCCATCTATGGGTCGGCTTCTGAAATATATACCAATGCGGTGGCTTCGCTCTACAACTATATAGGAAGCGCCAATGAGAGTGAGGGAATACAAGGCACGTGCCGGGGAGTATATGATTATAATACCCTGACCACAGACGAGGCGATGATTCCGATACGGGGTGGCGATTGGTATGATGGAGGATTGTGGAATGCCATGTATCAGCATCGGTGGACTGCCGATGATCAGTCGCTCTACGATACATGGAAATTTCTGTATAAGGTCATCGTGCTGGCTAACAAGTCCTTGGATGTGATCAATGAAAAGAAAGACTTGCTCTCTGTTCAGCAACAGCAGGAATATGGGGCAGAAGTGAAGGCTGTGAGAGCCTTGTTCTATTACTATGCCATGGATATGTTCGGGCGGATTCCATTGATTCTTTCTTCTTCCGAACAGGCTTCGTCAGGTGTGGATTTGGGACAGGTGCCGCGCAGTACAGTCTTCCGTTTTGTCTTTAACGAGTTGCAGCAGGCTTCGCCTTTTCTCCCTGACGAACATAGCAACAAAGAGGGGAAGTTCTATGGGCGTATCACACAGCCTGTAGCAAACTTCTTGTTGGCTAAGTTGGCGTTGAATGCTGAAATCTATACCTATGACGACTGGACGTCCGGTTATCAGAACCGGCCTCGAGGAAAGAATATTGTCCTGAACGTTCCTGTAGAGAACCATAACGCAGATGATGCTGCCGGAAGATTGGCAGACAAGCCTGTTGTCAATGGAAACTACCAACTGAATGCCTGGGAAACCTGTATCTACTATTGTGATAAATTGGCAGAGGAGGGCTATATGTTGGAGGATGATTATGCTGCCAATTTCTCTACTCACAATGAAAACTCTCGTGAGAATATCTTTACGATTCCTATGGATAAGAACGTGTATGTCAATCAGTTCCATTATCTCTTCCGCTCTTATCATTATGCGCATGGCGGGCTCTTTGGATGGGGCAGTGAGAATGGTACTTGTGCTACGGTTTCCACGATGAGGACAAACCATTATGGTGAGGCAGATGAGGATGCACGATGCAAGGTCAATTTCGTGGCTGGTATGGTGAAGATTGATGGAAAGAATGTTCTGATGGATAATGGTAAAGCTCTTGAATATCAACCTCTTGAGGTGAAACAAAATCTTACTAACAGCCCTTATGTCAAGACTGCGGGCGCCAGAATGGCTAAGTATGAGGTGGACCGAACTGCTTATATGGACGGTAGACTGATAAGCAACGATATTGTGCTTTTCCGTTATGCTGATGCTCTCTTGATGAAAGCTGAGGCTAAAGTGCGCAATGGAGAGGATGGTAGTGCTGAACTCGATGCTGTGCGCTTGCGTGTAGGAATGCCTGTCTGTGAGGCTTCACTCGGGAATATCTTGCGCGAACGTTTGCTCGAACTTGTTTGGGAAGGTTGGAGGCGTCAAGACTTGATTCGCTTCGGCTTCTTCACTGGGGCTTATGATCTACGAGAACCATTGCCAAACGAACAGTCAGGCTACACGACGGCGCTCCCCATTCC
>ERZ779643.19-NODE-19-length-145099-cov-4.480296_pt1 | contig 145099 bp, 128 predicted proteins | sample MGYA00511564_ERZ779643 | MGnify/ENA primary metagenome ERZ779643 (study PRJEB29588, sample SAMEA2147114) | human gut metagenome | biome: human gut; feature: human-associated habitat; material: faeces | place: Denmark | collected 2008/2010 ...
GACTAGATTGATCAATATCAGTCTTATTTAGATATTCTACTACTAAGTAGTATTTAGTTTCTGTATTAGGTTTTACTACAATATTTTTATATTTAGTTCCAGAAGTACCTTCTAAGATTAAAGAAGCACTAGCTGGTATATTACAAGTAGATTCTTCATAGATATTACCTTCTTTATGAAGAGTTGAACTACAAGTTATAGCACTATCTGATTTATATAGTTTCCAAGTTACATCAGATGAGAAATCTCCTAAGTCTGGTGTAATCTTTATAGCTGCATTTGCTGGTAGACTAGTACTTTCTCCTATACCTCTTACTACTACTTCTTTTACCATCTTATGACCAGGATAACCCCCATTACTAGATATTTTACCTTGCATATCAATAACTACCTTAGTAATAGTAGTCGTCGTAATATTACTATTCTTATTTTCTTCATTACTAGTCCTAATATTAGCTAAGTAATAAGAATAACTTATTCCTATACCAATTAACCCCACTAAACAAATTACTACTAAGACCAAAGTAATCTGTTTTTTACTTAATTTCTTTTGCATTTTATCCTCTCACTTTAATAATTATCTAATAAGTTATCCTTATATACTAGTTTTAACTTATACTTAAATTCTATCATATATATAGGTTATTTTAAACTATTTTTTATTGTCTAAATAAATATCCTAGGAATTATATACATCTAATTATATCTTTACATTAGATAGACATAGTCTCTAGAAAAGAAGAGATAAATATGATAATATATTCATAGGGAGGTTATATTTATGAAATTAAATATAAGAGGAAAAAATTTAAGTGTTACACCTGCTATTAAGGAGTATATTGAAAAGAAACTAAGTAAGTTAGATAAATACTTCCAAGATGGGGATAATACTACTTCCAATGTAGTTATTAAAACAAGAGGAAATAAAGATGTCATAGAAGTTACTATTCTAAAAAGTAAAGCGACGATAAGAGCGGAAGTTATGGATGATGATCTTTATACAGCCATTGATTTAATAACAGAAAAATTAGAAAAACAAATAAGAAGAAATAAAGAAAGATATAATTCTTTAAAACAAAAACAAGCTAAAGAATATAATGATATCTTTAGGGACTTCGAAGCTTCTGATGATATTTTACCAGAACTAGTGAAAAGAAAATCTTTAAGGCTATCTAAACCTATGGATATTAATGAAGCTATTCTAGAGATGGAATTTGTTAATCATGATTTCTTTATCTATAAAGATAGTGAGACTAAAAATACTTGTGTCTTATATAAAAGACGAGATGGTAATTATGGTCTAATAGAGGTCGAAAAAAGTGCTAACTAGCACTTTTTTTCGTTAGCTTTAATACTTTTCTATCATAAGCATCTAAAGGAGTTAAATCATCATTAGTAGTATCAAATCCTTCGTTATCAAGATAATTAAAACTACAAGGCATTTTCTCGGAATAATCTAACTTATAATCTTTAAAATACTCTAAATAATGTCTTAAGACTATACTTTGAATTTCATTACAATAATTAGGAGCAAGCACTATTAAATACTTTGATTTGGTCCCATCACTATAAAAGGAAGGACTATTTAAGATTACTATATTCCCAAGCATTCTTAAGAAATTACCTAAGTCTAGAGGAATATCATCATCTTTCATCTGTACATCTAAACAATTATTAGGATATAATATATTAGCAATATCTAATAAATGCTTACGATGAATAATATCTTCTTTGATATCCCCTTTTCTATAAGTACTCCCATCAGGAGTTATTACAAATACTTTTGTATTTAAAACATCTACTACTTCCATACTACCTCACATAAACCTATTCCTCTTTGATTATATAAATAATTTAAAAAAAATAAAAGAACTTTCTTAAAAAATTTACTTAAATATGATATTATTAGAAAAGGAGTGGTATTATGCAAAAGAAAAAAAATATAATTCTAGGAGTTTTAGTTGTCATTTTAGTAATTCTAATCTGTACGTTAATAGTTATTATTGGAAAGAAAAATTCTAAAGCATATCAAAGTGTGGAAGAACTTAATTTAGCTACTTTAAAAGATAAAATAAATAATAAAGATAAGTTTGTCTTAGTAGTAACGCAGGCTGGTTGCAGTCATTGTATGGCTTATTTACCTATCTTAGAAGAAGTTGGTGAAGATTATAAATTAAAGTTCTATGACATTAATATTACTAATTTAAGTGATGATGAGAAAACGGAGTTTAATAAGATTGTAAGAATTAGTGGAACACCAACGACTATTTTCTATGTCGATGGAGAGGAAGTATCAACTTCTTCCAGATTAGTAGGAGAAAAATCAAAGGAGAAGATTATATCTAGGTTGAAGAGTGAGGGCTATATCAATGAATAAACATGGTCTTCCTTTTTTAAAAGGTATTCTAGGACTTATCTTATTTTATGTGATTCAGATTGGTTTTCAATTAGTCTTCTTGAATATCTTACTTAAGAAGAATTTTATTGTTAATAATATTTTATTTCTTATAATGGAGTTAATTTTAGTTAGTGTATGTCTTCTTATGAATTATAAGAAACTTAGGAATGATTATGATGATTTTAATACTAATTATAAGAAATATTTAAAATTAGGATTTAAATACTGGTTAATAGGATTAATGATTATGGCTATTAGTAACTTAGTGATAACTGGTATTACGGGAGGGTTAGCTAGTAATGAGACTAGTGTCAGAGAAAGTTTAAAGGAGTATCCTATTTATATGATATTTTCTACTATCTTGTTTGCTCCTTTTGTCGAAGAATTAACATTTAGAGGTAATTTTAAAGAAGCTTTTAAGAGTAATATAGTTTTTATAATCTTTACGGCTTTATTATTTAGTGGAGTCCATGTCTTAAATGGGATTAGTAACCCACTAGAACTTCTCTACTTCATTCCTTACGGGGCTTTAGCCATATCTTTTGGAATTACTTATACGAAGACTAATAATATCTATACGACTATGGTCTTACATTCTTTCCATAATACATTAAGTATTGTCTTAATGATATTAACTACTCTATAGGAGGTATTATGGAAGAACAAATAATTGAAGATAAACCTAAAAAGAATTTTAAAGTCTTAAAAATAATTATTATTCTTTTAGTAATCTTATTTAGTTATATGGCTTATTTTAATAGTTTTATTATTAAAGTAAAAGAGTATAGTCTCACAGATAGTAATTTACCCAAGAGTTTTGATGGGTTAAAGATTGCCCAGATAAGTGATATACATTATGGGACTAGTATTAAAGAGATTAATCTAAAGATGATTGTAAAGAAACTAAATGAGTTAAAACCTGATGTGGTCGTCTTCACCGGAGACTTAATTGATACGAGTACCAATCATACGGAAAAAGTAAAATCCGAACTTACTTACTACTTAGGAACCATTGAGGCGAAAACGAAACTGGCTATTAAGGGAGATAATGATTCGGAAGACTTTAATGATCTTATGACTAATAGTGGGTTTACTTATCTTAATGATGAAGTAAGTTCTATTTATAGTAATGCCTCAGAGACTATAACTTTCTTAGGAATTGATATTGATTATACCTTAGAAAGTGATACTTATAAGATAGCATTAATTCATGAACCGGATAAGATAGATAAAATCTTAGATAATAATTATAATTTAGTCTTAGCAGGACATTCTCATGGAGGAGAGATTAGATTACCTTTATTAGGGGGATTAGTTAATTATAAGGGGGCAACTAAATATAAAAAAGATGAATATCTTCTAAATAATACTCACCTTTATATAACCGAGGGCTTAGGTACTAGTGGGATTAACCTAAGACTAGGAACAACTCCTACTATTAATTTATATCGATTATACCAATATTAAAAGACCTTACGGTCTTTTTTTAAACACATTCTACATAAGTATCAGATAAACATCTTAAACAGCATAGACAACTTAAATTCATCGTGAAGAAAGAATTAGTACCAACATAAGGATAAAGACTAGTAGAATCAGGATTATCTTGTAAAACTCTAAAAGTTGCACAGTTATTTTCTACTTTTTCTACACGGAAGACTGATGAACAAGTAACACCAGTTGTCCCGCAAGATGCGGTTACATCTTTAGTAGTAGGCATACTCCAAGCAACGCCATTGCTAAGATTAGTATAAAGCATTACGGGTCTGGTATTACATACTAAACAAGAAGTTCCCCCACCAAGCATTGGCCTATCACAAGTATCAAGACAAGTATCAGGGCACGCATTTTGTTGTAAAACTAAGATCACTTTTAGAATGTCCGCAATCGAATTAGGATCTTGATTATTCTTATTACACATAATATATTCCCCTTTCTTATATTCACTAATAATTTATGATTAATTTTTATTATTGCTACCCATAGGCTTTTAATTTTTGATTTCGTATAGTATAATTCTAATGGGTGAATGAAAAATGGATATAAATGTTAATATGTTTATACAGTATGCAGTAATTTTTGCCGTTCTTTTAATAATTGCACTTGTAGTTATTAAATTTCATAAAAAAGACTTTGCCAAAGAAGTCAATAAGTTAGTTCAATACTTAGGAGGTAAAGACAACATTATTAATGCGGAATGCAGGATGTCAAGATTTAAAGTTATCTTAAAAGATGTCTCCAAAGTTAATAAAGAAGGGATTACTTCTCTAGGAGCCACAGGAATCGTGGAAATAGATAACCAACTTAAAATTATCTTTGGTAAAGATGCTAAAGAACTTAAAAAATGCATCGATGATTTATTGTAGGGTACTCCCCTACTTTTTTATTTCCATTATACTTTTGATACTATTTAACTTTATAAGATCATTATCTAGTGTTAGAATGTTTTCTCCTCTTTTACTTAGGATACTATCTTCAATAGTTTTACCATCATTTAAACTAATTAAATACTTATGCATAAATAAATACTTATTCTTATCATCTAAAACAGTCTCTAGATTAATACTACTAGTACTTCTTGTATAATCTTGATTTACATTTAATACTTTATCAATTTTATTTACAAATACTTTAGGTAACTTATTATTCATAAAAACCCTCCTAAAATATTTTATGTCTTAGCATAATTATTGATTATATGGTTATACTTAAAGATATGAAAAAGAAATTATTAATCCTAATCCCTATATGTATTTTAGAGTTTTTAAGTATCTATTATCTTAAAGATAGTTATCAGCTTAAACAACTAATTTGGTTTATCCTAGGACTTATCAGTTTTACTTTTATTCTAAAATTAAAAGAAAAACACTTAAAAGTCTTAAGTATCTTTCTATATCTATTAAGTATTATCTTACTAATAGTAGTCTTATTTCATCCATATACTAATGGTTCTAGGGGATGGTTAAAACTCTATAAGATATCTATTCAACCATCAGAAATAACTAAACTTAGTCTTATCTTAATTACTTATTATCTCGTAAATAAAGGTCTTAAGAGTAAGTTAATCTTCTTAAGTATTTATCTTATCCCTAGTATTCTAACATTTATTGAACCAGATACGGGGGCTTGTCTTATCTATGGGATAATATTCTTATACTTCTTACCTAAATTCTTTAAGAAAAAAGAGATTATTCTTTTATTTAGTATAGGACTTGTAATATTGATGTCTTTAATCTATTTATATATCTATAAGAAAGACTTATTTATTGATATCTTTAGTACTAGTATTTATTATCGGTTAGATAGAATAACTTCTTTTAAAGAACAAAGTAGTATGCAAGTTAATAATGCTTTAATATCTATAGGATCGGGTAAGTTATTATATTTCCCGGAGGCTAATAACGATTTCTTTTTAGCTTATCTAGTCTCTAAGAATTATTATAATTTCTTTATAATTATATTATGTTATTTTCTTATTCTTTTAAAGTTATTACTCCTTAAAATGCCCTTAAGTACTTTAGTCTTTTATTTAATCTTATTCCCTGTTATAGAAAATATTGGGATGAATCTAAGTCTCTTACCGGTCATTGGGATTCCTCTTCCTTATTTAAGTTATGGTGGGTCTCATACCATAATAAGTTTTATGATTTTAGGATTAGGTCTAAAAAAACTTAGTAATACCCATAATATGAATTAGAATAAGCGCCATGAGGCATATTATTATATGGATAATAAGGATAATTGGGATATGGTTGGTAGCTATTTACATAAACAGGTCTAGGTCTAGTGACTCCTACTAAGGCTCCCCCCGCTAAACCTCCTAATAAAAAAGGAAAAACAAAGCGATTATCGTTATTTGGATATCCTCGGTAATTATAATTATAATACATAAAAAAACTCCTTTCGTATTATTATATGAAAGAAAGTTTCAATGGCGATTATTATAAAGATTTACTAATTTATCTTAAAGATTTAATTGTTTCCAAAGAAAGACCGGTTATTTTAGAAATAGTATCATTATCTAAGCCAAGATTTATTGCATTCTTAGCATTAGTTATGGCATTTTCTTTAAGTCCTTTCTTATGCCCCTTTTCCAGAGCTTTCTTTTGGGCTTTTTCTTGAGCTTCTTTAAATTCTGTATTACGAACAAGCTCATAAAACCTTTCATTATCAAAGAATTTAATCATCTCACTACTATTAGATAATTCTTTAGCTCTTTTTACTAATCTATTAGCTTCTTCTTTACTCATAATTTTTAAAGCCTCCTTCAGCATAACCCGAGCATTACTAGTTGCCATTATTCTACACATACAACCAATAATTTTTTCTTGTCTATTGACATAATTATAACGCGGATTTAGGGCTTTTTCTATATCTACAGAAAATATTTTAATGGTTTCATCATATATTTTTCCATCCGCATAACGTAGGGTAATCATTTCATTTAATCTCTTTTGCTTACCACCATTAGAGTTAAAGTTTATTAGACAAGTATTATATTCTTTTTCATAACTATTGTTACCCATTTTAAGACCGCTGCTGGCTACTTTAAAGGCATAGAAATTATTTCTAACAATCATAATTGATGATGAGTTCATTTCAATGATGTATCTTCCGTTATCGTAACTAGCAACAATATCGGCTTTACTATTCATATCTAATACTTTATTTTGCGGTAAATCGTTGGTTAAAAGTTTAACTTTTCCTTTTACTTGTTCTAAAGCTTTATTACTAAAAACAGCAATAATAGCTTCCAAAAGTGGTATACCTTCATCACAGACCATTATTTGATGATACATGACATCGTAAAGCATTTTAAAGATAAAATTTTCATCGCCTCTTTTCTTAGCAGATATCATTTCTTCATAAGCTTTTTCTTTACTTAACATTTTTTCATCACGACCTTTCTACTTGTTGCAAATGTTAAGACAGAAAGATTAAAGACCTAGGATTTTAACCCTTCTATATATATATATTAGACATAACTTTCGATTTTTTTTCATAAATTGCAAAAAATGTTAAATTTCCTATAGTTTTTTACTTCTTGATAACCAATAACTTGTCTATACTTACTAAAGAATTAAAAAAAGTATATGAATATTAATTATCCATACACTGAAAAGTTTCTAAGGAACACTTTAACTCACTAGAAATATTATTTTCTTTAAATATTTTATAATAGATATAATTATCATCAACTTTATTAATCTTAAGTAAAGGGTATGAGGGATTAAATTTACTTATTAAATCTATTTTAGAAGTATTAAGACCTTCTAGATTATATTCTAAAGCTACAGACCCAGAACATCTATTTATATATAATTTATTTTCATAGAAATAAGTATAATCTTCATTCTTATAGCTATTCTTAGAATTACCATTTGTTATCTTATCTAAAAGAATATAATCATTTTTACCATTCTGATAAAATAATCCTTCGACAACTTCTTCACTATTTTCTTCCGTAATATCTGTGATAACATACTTTCTAACTACATTATTTGAATCCTGATATTGATAAGTCTTAGTAAGGTCATAGCCCTCTAATGTATAGTGAAGATAATTATCTTTATTTTCACTACAACCAGTCATTAAAAGAATTAGACTTATAAAGATTATTAATTTTTTCATAGATACTCCTTTAAAAGAAACAGAATAATCGCTAAACTATTCTGTTTCATTTTCTTTTATAGTCTCTAAATGACCATCATAATAGATTCTACTAGTAGCAACATCATCAACATATAAATCAATATAGGAAGTATTTTCTACTACTCGGTAAGCATCATTATCAGTCATACTAATTGGTTCCATTAGAGTCTTACTTGTTTTACTATCATAGACATAAAGATTACTTTTATTAACAGCTAAAATAATATTTTTATAGAATTCTACTTTATCAAAATACATATTTAGAATATTATTTCCGGCATAATCGGCTAAATAGTAATTATCATCTTTAGAATTATGAAGGGCTAAGGCATAGTTACTATAATCGTAAATCTCATCTTGGAAGTTCTTAGTCAAGTTGTTATTACTAGCATCAATTAGTTTCCACTCATTATTAGATAAAGCAACAAAACGGGATGAATCCAATTTACCATCTTCTAAGTGATTAGCAACTCCTATAAAGTCATAGGTATCAGCAAAGCTTCTTCTAATGACTTGATTAATATAATAGATACTATACTTACCCGTATCATCTATTCCTATATAATAATTATCTTTAAGTCCTATTCCATAGTTATTAAGACCATTTAAACTAATCTTACTATTCGTACTCGTATTATAAATAGTTACTTTAGGATATACTAGGACATTATTCTTATCAAAAAGATTAGGACTATCCATCAAAAAGACAAATCCAGAACTAGTCGTTAGATATTTATTAGTCCCTTGATAGTAATTAAGACTATACTTATTATCGGCAATATACGTATAAGCATAACCACAATACCCCGTAGGATTCTCGCAAGGATAACAAGATCCATCAACTAGGGTAAAATCACACTCTACGTCTTTATTAGGATATAAGATATGACCATAGGTGCTAAGAACTGCCAAAGGAAGAAAGATAATAGTCATAATAATACTTAGGACAAGGGTTAATTTATTATTCTTTGGTCGCATCGAAAATCTCTCCTATGATATCTTTAATACTCGAATTATCTTTAGAACTATTATCTTTACTTGGATAAGTCAAAGTATAGGTTTTTATTTTTTCACCACTCGCATTATAAGTATTAAGGATAATATTATTTCCACTGATGCTACAACTTACCATATTATATAATTTATAGATATTAGTTTCTTCTGGTAGGATTATCTCTTCACTAGTAATCTCTTTATTGTCAAACATCATCACATGGACTTTATTAGTACTATCAATACCTAAGTATAAGGACTCACCAATTAATTTAATAACTTTATAAGACTTATCAGTAATCTTTTTAGGATTATCGCTTCCTTCATCACTATAAATATCAAAAGATTCATTATTCTTAACAACAAAATATTTTCCACTGAAATCATATATCTTCGAGCTTAGAGAAATACTTGAAGAATCACTATTAAAGAGAATTTGATATTTATTATTCTTAGCAACTTCAATATAATCTCCTAGACGTTCCATTCGGTCATAGACAAAGTCATAAGTCTTAGTAATTCCATTACTATCAACGTTAATAACACCAAATTTATCACTCTTATTCTTAACGATAATATTATCTAGTTTAGAAACAAATTCTAGGGTATTATTATGGGTATTAACAGATATATGTTTATAAGTCGCTAAAGTAGTCTTTTTATATAAATCATAGACTTTAGCTTCTCCATCAGAGCCATTCATATCATCATTAATAAAGACATAACGATTATCAACAATTGGTAAGATTTCACTTTCTAATAAGCCATTATTATTATTTTTGAAATTATCATCAAAAGAATAGTTACTAGCAATCTTACAATTACTTAGAATATCACTATTAGTTAAGTCATTTTTATTTGTACAAGGATAACTTCCTAAGGAATTATTCTTCTCTAAATCACTATAAAAGTATAAGATACCATCAAAATTACTATAATAAGCAATATTCTTTGATACAACTCCATCTCTTAAGTTTAAACTTTTTTCTTCGGTATCATTATTATTCTTAATGAAAATAGTCATCGTATCATTATTAATGGTAGTCTTATAGGCATAAGAATTACTCTTCTCTACTCCATCTTTATCATAGACATTTAAGCCACTGTAGTTACTATTATATAGATTAAATCCTACTTCATTGTATTTATTCTTCTCATAGTCTCTAATATAAACATAACCATCACTAACAAGACTAACATAAGTATCATTTACTAGTCCAATATAGTTATAATTCTCATAGATAGTCTCATTGTTATAATTAATCAAAGAATAGTTATTATTATCTTTTAAGACTAAGTATTTATCATTATAATCATAAATATCTTTAGAAGTGCTCTTCGTTAAGACTTTATTATTTAAATTAATTAAATAAGATTTATTATTCTTTTTAGCTATTAAGATATTATCTTTCTTACTTAGAGAAGTTAAATTATCATAAGTAAAGTCTATGATATTCTTTATCTCATTACTAGTAATTTCTACTAAACCGTATTTATTATTATTATTCTTTAAGATAACATAATCACTACCTAAAGTCTCATAGTATTTAAGAGCATTATATTCATTTATTACTTTATTTTCTAAGATGTCATAAAGTTTAAGGGTCTCACTACCGTCTTTTAAGAAAACATAACGATTATGAAATATTTGACTTCTAAATTTAACCGCACTGTTATCTTCATAAGTATTCTTCGTTGTATTTACATCATCCAAATCATTATCAAGATATGCTACATAACAAAGAGTCTCATTTTTCTCTTCACATTCATAAGTCCCAATCTGAGTCTTTTGGTCATTTAAGAAGATTAAGGTTCCATCTTGGTATTGGTAGTTACCATTATCAATCGTAATAGTATTCTTGGGTTCCTCGGGAGATGCTTCTTCTTTTTTTGGTAAGACTAGATAAATAATTAAACTAATGATAATAATAAGAAGAAGACACCCAGCAACGATAAGAATAATCTTTTGTTTTTTCGTTAAGGGTTTTCTTAACTTTTTAGTCTTTTTAGGTCTTTGTTGTTCTTCATCAGGATAATTTTCTTCCTTGATTTCTTCTTCTTTAGAAGATTTTAGTAAAGAGTCATCTTCATCATCTAAAAGAAGATTACTAAAGATATCATTTTCTTCCGACTCTACTGGTTCTTCTGAATTATCTAGTTGGTCTTTAAAGAAGGCATCTAAATCAGCTTGGGTCGTACCAGAATAATTATCATCAATATTACTTAAATCATCTAAACTACGAGTATTTATATTTTCATCTTCATTTTTCATTTCTACACCTCATATTATAAGTTAATTTTAGCATTTTTAGATTTTATTATCAATAATATAATAAATATCTTCATAAAATTTTGGACTATTCTTTAAAAGACCATAACTAAAAATAGTTATCTTTCTCTTAGTAAAATAATTAATTAATTCTTCTGTCAAAGTATTATTTAATAGACAAATAAAGTCATATTCTTGGTAGGATAACTCGCTATTAAAAAGGTAGTTTAAGACTCCACATTTATAATGATGTTCTAGGCTCAAAAGTTTCTTAATTGTACTATTATAAAAACTCATCACATAGATATTTTTATTGGCATGCTTATTTAATAAAGAGTTTAAAGCCTCGGTATCTATATCTTTTTCTTTGATTTCAATTAAAATAATTTTATCCGTATCTAGTTTTAAGACACTTGATAGTAATGGTATACTACTAGGTAGGTCTTTTTGTTCTGTTTTACTAATTAAATTATTTTTCCAAAAGAAGTCATGAATACAAACAAATCTTTTATCTTTAGTAGTTCTAATATCTAGTTCAAAGCCTAAGTACTTAGGATCGTTAATCGCCTCAATAAAGGCTTCTAGGGTATTTTCTTTAGATAAGTTTGTTACTTTACCCCGATGGGCTATAAACATAAAATCACCTAGAATATCTTATACTTTTAAAGATTATTTTATGAAAAAAAGTATCATTAAGACACTCTTCTATTTTAATACATTAATTCAATTAAGGACATATCTTCACCTAATTTATCTACGTAATTTGACCCTAATTTCATCTTTAAATTTTCAAATTTTTCAATAAAGATATTACTATCTAATAAGAATAAATCTAGAGAATTTAATAATAAATCTTTAGCATAATACACTTTATTTCTTAATAAATAATCAATAATTATTTTGACATTTTCCATATCAAGTTCTTTTATCATATCCTCATCAAAATTTTCTTTTAATATTTTAATGTCATTTTCTGTCATATATTAAGGCCTTCCTTTTCATATAGTTCTTGTTCATTAAATGGATACATATCCATTAAAATATTTAAGTCAATATTGTATTTTTTCTTTAAGACACCGGGTTGATAGCCAAATATAGAATTTAATTTACCATCTATAATTAAAGGTATATCATTTTCTTTTAAATATCTAATTAGAGCATAGTTTTGGCTGGGAGAATGAAGTAAAAATTTTGTATTTAGACATTCTTCAAATCCATAATTTTCAGCTAATTTAATCAAGATAGGTATTTTTTTTAACGCTTGCTTAGATTTAGCAACAATTGATGATGTTAGAAGATTAGCATATTTTGAGTTATTCCATAAATCCATTTGCAATAGTTTTTTTATATCTTCTAGTTTGGCGTAGGCTAAAGTTTGAGATGTAAATAATTCGGGATGAGCCTTAAATTCTTCACTAGTTATTATCGCTTTAATATCTTCTAGCTTGGTGTGGGCTAAAGTTGTTGATGTAAATAATTCAGGATGGACTTTAAATTCTTCACTGTTTATTATCGTTTTAATATCTTCTAGCTTGGCGTGAGCTAAAGTTGTTGATGTAAATAATTCAGGATGGGCTTTAAATTCTTCACTGTTTATTATTGCTTTAATATCTTCTAGCTTGGCGTGGGCTAAAGTTTGAGATGTAAATAATTCGGGATGAGCCTTAAATTCTTCACTGTTTATTATTTTAACTATTTCTTCTACATTAGTACTTCCCCATTCAATCCCAACAGCAATTACTAAATTATCTGAAGGATTTTCAAAGCCAATATTTAAACTTTCAATATCTTTTATTATACTTACTGGTACAGATAAAACGGATGTAATCCTTTCAATAGCTGATAAACCATATTTTTCTAAAACATAATTATAAGTATTTTTTAATTCATCTGCCTCAGCAGTAAGAACGTGCAAACAAGTTTCTATATCTGAAAAAGAAATTTCTTTAGATTTTAAAAATATAACATTTTTCTTAATTTGAAAAACATTTCGATACAAAATACTCGGACATTTTTCAATATTTCTAGCATCTATTTTTAATTCATTTACCAAGTAATCTAAAACATAATCAATCCTGCTATATTCCCCTAAGTCTAATACACTGTTATTTTTCTTAACTATTTTAGTTGCATCTATACCATATTTTTCACATAGCATAGCTAAAGTATAATTTCCTATCATAATTTCACTCTTTCTTTATTAGGATACTATCTTTAAAACAATACTATCCATTATATAAATATATTTTTCTGGTATTTTTAAATAGTCACTTTCTAAGATTAATAACCGTTCTTTAAGTAAATTTTTTATATTAGGATAAGCTTCTTCAATTGATATTTTATATTTCTTTAGAAATTTCTTCGTATCAAGTCCTTCTAAAAGTCGCAGTCCCAACATTATCTCATTATCCATTTCATCTTGTTTACTTAAAAGATTACGGTTTAAGGTATAATTACCAGCGATGTATTTTAGGATACTTCTTGTATTTTCATAACGAATATTACCAATGTAGCCAGAAGCTCCACACCCAAAGCCATAGTATTCTTCATTATACCAATAAGTCTTATTATGAAGAGATTCATAGCCACTTCTCGCAAAATTAGACACTTCATAATGATGATAACCATTCTTTTTTAGGGTATTTACAATGTAGTTATACATCTTAGCATCTTTTTCTTCATTAATATTTTTTACTCCTTGATTATAAAGAATAGTATTCTTTTCAAGGATAAGAGAATAAGTACTGATATGCTCTACTTCTAACTTTAGAATCTTATGGATATCTCTTCTTAAAGTCCACATTGACTCTTTAGGTAAAGCGTATATAAGATCAACATTAATATTAGAAAAGCCTAATTTTCGACAAAGTTTAATCTTTTCTTTAGCATCTTTAAAATCAGCATGTCTTTGCATAATCTCTAAGTTCTTCTTATTAAAAGATTCTATTCCAATACTTAAACGATTAACACCATTTTCTTTTAAAAGATGAAGCTTTTCTTCGGTAATATCTTCAATATTACATTCAAAAGTAACCTCACAATTTCTAGATTTTTTAAAGACTTTTAGGATAATAAATAAGTAATTAAGATGATCTAAGGAAAGACTAGATGGTGTTCCTCCCCCAATATAAATAGTCTTTAAAACCTCATTATTATATTGACTTAAGATTTCCTCTTCTAAAGCTTTTAAATATTTACTTGCTAAAGTTGGTTGGTAATAAACCTTACAAAAGTCACAATAAGTACAAATGGACCTACAAAAAGGTATATGGATATAAGCGGCGTGCATAAAACCTCCCTAATTATTAACGTGTTGATGAATCTCTGGTGTATTATCATCTATAGCTTTAAAGGTATAACCATTATTCTTCGCATAAACAATCATATTTTCTAAAGAATCAGCCGTATAAGATTTGATATCATGAAGTAAAACAACATTAATTTTATTATACGAAATAGTATTTTTAAAGTATTTAAGAACACAAGCATTCTTATCATTAACTTTTCTACTCGCACAAGCCCCAGCATCTTCAACCAAACTATTCCAATCATAATAACGATATCCTTCTTCTTTAACTTTACTAGTCAAAGTAGTCATAATACCTTTACATCTACTACGGGAAATGGTATTAGAACTTCCTCCGGGAAAGCGAATATATTTAGCTTTAGTCCCCGTAATTCGGGTAACCCGATCTTGAACTTTATTTAAGTCATCAAAATAAGATTCAACTGATTTATAGATGTCATAGTTATGGGTAGCTGTATGAAGTCCTATCGTATGTCCTTCATTATACTCTCTTAAGATATCCCCATCTGCCCCGCCATTAGTTACAAAGAAAGTAGCTTTAATATCATATTTCTTTAAAATATCTAGGATTTTATTAGTATAAGCTCCGGGACCATCATCAAAAGTTAAATAAATAACACCCTTGATATTACTATCTTCAACCACATAAACGGTTCTTTTAACTGTAGTTGTAGTCTTATTATCACTAACAGTATAGGAAACTTCATAAGTACCTGTTTTAGTCTTATCAATATTATTTTCGACTTTGACCTTACTAGTCAAATCACCGAGACAATTATCCGTGGCGGTAAACCCTGGTTCCTCATAATCATGATTTAGTAAAAGATAAACTTCTTTATTTCCCTTTAAATTTATAACAGGTGACTCATCATCTTCAATAATAATTTTGCGACCAATTGAAGTTTCATTGCCATAGCTATCACTAACCTTATAATAGACATAATCATTAGTCTTTGTAACTTCTACTTTATCAGTAAGATCACCATCTAAATTGTCAGTTGCTGTATAGCCAGCCTCGATATAGTCTTCCATTTTACAAAGTTTAATCTCAGTATCTCCTTTTAAACTAATTATTGGACTAATCTTATCTTTAACATTTACCTTTAAAACTTTTGATGTCTTAAAAGGGCCATTATTAATACTATAAGTCACATAGTAAGTTCCTAATGTCTTTTGAACCTCTCCACTAACAGATACTTTATTGGTAACATCCTTATCCCATATAGTAGCCACATAATTCTTATAATTAAAATCTTCATCAAGACCAATATCAATCTCTTCGGCGTTTAAATCTAGCTTAGGATAACTAAATAAACAAAGTCCAATAAGTCCTAAGACTAAGATAGTAAAAGAAAGAAAAATCTTCGTCTGTTTAGATAATCTTCTTCGTTTTCTTCTTCTTATTATTTTCATAATATAACCTCTAATCAGGTTAATCATACCACACCCCGTCTAAGAAAGATACTTAAAAAAACATCAATTTACAAACATTTGTCAATATTAATATCTAAACCAAATTATACGATAATATTAATCATAAAAACCTCATTTCTTAGTTAAAGAAATGAGGAAAAGTTTTACTTATCTTGGGATAAAATGCTTAAGAAAGCTTCTTGAGGAATTTCAACTGACCCCACCATTTTCATTCGCTTTTTACCTTCTTTTTGTTTTTCTAAAAGTTTACGTTTTCGGGAAATATCGCCACCATAACATTTAGCTAAAACATCTTTACGCATGGCCGAAATGTTTTCTCTCGCAATTACTTTGGAACCAATACTAGCTTGAATTGGGACTTGAAATAATTGTTTAGGAATTACTTCTTTTAGTTTGGAAACAATTTGTTTTCCACGATTATAAGCAAAGTCTTTATGAACGATAACTGATAAGGCATCTACTACTTCTTTATTTAACATAATATCCATTTTAACTAAATCACTTTCTTTATATCCGATTAATTCATAGTCAAAAGAAGCATAACCCGAAGTCGCACTTTTAAGCTTATCAAAAAAATCATAAACAATCTCGGCTAAAGGGATTTCATAATGAATATTAACTCTAGTTGGATCAATATAATCCATACTAATATAGTTGCCACGTTTATCTTGGCATAATTCCATAATAGCACCGATATATTCACTTGGCACAAAAATATTAGTTTTAATATATGGTTCTTTAATCTTTAAAATAACTTGTCTATCAGGCATTTTATTAGGAGAATCAACCATGATAACCTCACCATTCGTTAAAGTTACTTCATAAACAACACTAGGAGAAGTCGCAATGCAATCAATATTAAATTCTCTTGTAATACGTTCGATTATAATATCCATATGTAAAAGTCCTAAGAAGCCACAACGGAAGCCAAAGCCTAAAGCATCAGATGTTTCTGGTTCAAAAATAAGGGACGCATCGGATAATTTAAGTTTTTCTAAGGCCTCTCTTAAAGCTGGAAATTTACTTGAATCAATAGGGAAAAGTCCTGAGTAAACCATTGGTTTCATTGGTTTATAACCTGGTAATGGTTCTTCGGCTGGATTATTTTCTAAAGTAATGGTATCTCCAACTTCAACAGTCGAAATATCTTTAATGGCTGCTACAACCCATCCTACTTCTCCTGATACTAATTCATCCTTTTTTACTTCTTTAGGATTATTAATACCTAATTCGACAATCTCATAAGTATGTTTGGAAGCCATCATCTTAATCTTGTCTTTAACTTTTAAAGTACCATCAACTACTCTAACATGCACAACAACTCCCCGATAAGCATCAAAAGCACTATCAAAGATTAAAGCTCTAGTCTTCTTATGATTATCTGTTTGAGGAGCAGGAATTCTTTCGACAATCGCATCCAAAAGTTTATCTACCCCGACTCCAGTTTTACCAGAACATAAAATAATTTCATCTTCTCTAAAGCCTAAAATATCACATAATTCTTTAGTTACTTTAGGTATGTCAGCATTGGGTAAATCAATCTTATTAATAACAGGAATAATTTTTAAGTCGCATTCCATTGCTAGATATAAATTAGCTAAAGTCTGAGCCTCTATTCCTTGAGCTGCATCTACTACTAGAATTGCTCCTTCACAAGCGGCAAGACTCCTAGACACCTCATAAGAAAAATCGACATGACCTGGAGTATCTATTAAATGAAAAGTATAATCTTCATTATGATATTTATATTTTAACTGAACAGCATTAAGTTTTATAGTAATCCCACGTTCACGCTCTAAATCCATACTATCTAAAAGTTGTTCTTTCATTTGTCTTTTATCAACAGACCCAGTCATCTCTAAAATACGGTCGGCAAGAGTTGATTTGCCATGGTCAATATGAGCAATAATGGAAAAGTTTCTAATATTTTGTTGTTTCATAAAATTCACATCCAAGTAGTATTTTAACAAATTTAAAGAATTTTAGATAGTCTAAATTACACTTTAAATCAAAAATCAAACTTCTTAAACCTTTACTATTTCTTTTTAATTAATATTTCTTTAGACCTATAACTAGTAATTAATTCTTCTAAAGTAAGATGATATTCTCTTTCTAAATCTTTACTTGCCATCGTAAATATCTTAATTAGTTTGCCTTCTTTATCTAAAGGATATATTTTATGCTCTAATAAATAAGTCATCTTACTTTGAAATTCTAAATAAGAAATATGCCTTAAGACCTTTTTATTAAGAGCATAATCTATATTTAAATGATATTCTTCACTTAAAAAATCTAAATAAGATGTAAAATCATTAATAATCTTAAAATCTCCCTTAATCCCTAAACTAGCCATCTTAATCATTCTTTCTTTAGATAATTTTTTCTTGAAATAAGCTAACTTCTGTCCTCTAAACCACGTAGCCAGCTTTTCCATTTCTAAAGGCAACTCCGTATTCTTCTGAGGAAATGAACCAGTCCTTTGATAATATTTTCTAACTAACTCAAAGTTTCTATTCCAGCGAACCTCATTAACATCAGTCCAGACCATCTTAATATCATTCAAAAGCTTTATTTGTTCTGAAGTTAAATTTTTCTTTTTCTTACCGTTATAAATTTCTCGTTGATAAGAAATCCAGCCTCCTAAATCAGAACCTTCTTTCGTTATGTAAGCTTGAGGCACTAATAAATCACCTGTCGTATCATAATATTCTTTGGCTTCTTCATACATAGAACACCAATTAGATAAATGTATATCCCAAATCATCTCTATATCATTTAATTTCTTAACTCGTTCTTCAGTTAACAAAACAGAACTTTTATTGCCTTTATAACAATTTCGAATAGCTGAAATCCAACTTCCCAGGTTCTTACCATCTTTAGTCGTATAATTATAAGGAACTGCTAAATTACCATATTCTTTATAATACTCTTTAGCAGCCTCATACATCACATTCCATCTTTCTTCTTGTTTCATTTAATATCCCCCATCTCTAAGTGTTTCTATATCTTACCATATTTATTCATCAAAAAAAACTAGACTTAATATTTTCTTTTAAATATATTAGTCTAATTCTTTCCTTTATCCCCAAGAAAAATCATTTCATATATCTCTTTATAATCACAAACCCCGTATATAATTAATTTATTTAAAATAGTTTTAGGTATTTCTTCTAAATTTTTTAAGTTAGCTTGAGGAATAAACACAGTCTTGATACCATTATTATAAGCTCCAATTAACTTTTCTTTAATCCCGCCTACTTCTAAGACTTCCCCATTTAACCCGATTTCTCCAGTCATAGCAATATCTTTAGGAACCGCCTTATTCAAAAGTAAACTAAGTAAGCTAGTAGTTATACTAACTCCAGCTGAAGGTCCATCCTTAGGAGTAGCTCCTTCTAAGAAATGTAAATGAATATTACGATTATCAAAATAATAATCATTAACTTTAAAATAATCTTTATTACTCCTGATATAACTAGTAGCAACCTCCACTGACTCTAAGATGACATTTCCTAAAGAACCAGTCGTAATAATCTCACCCTTACCTTCAAAAAGACAACATTCAATTTCCATAACTACGCCTCCCAAAGGAGTATAAGCAAGAGCATTAATAATTCCAGGAGCTTCACTAGTTAGGAGTTTCGGAGCACAGAATCTTTTAGGTCCCAGAAACTGATTAACCATTTGGGATGTTACATTTAATTTTAAGTCTTGATCGGTATATGCCAAGATAATCTTTCTGATTAACTGCTCCAAGGTTCTTTTTAATTCCCTTAAACCCGCCTCTTTCGTATAAAAAATAATTATCTCTTTAATAATATCTTCACTAATCTTTAAATCTCTAGAATTCACTAGGTAATTCTTATATATACTAGGAACTAAATACTTCTTGGCAATATCAATTTTCTCTTCTAGAGTATAACTAGCCAGTTCAATTATCTCTAAACGATCATATAATGCTGGGGGGATATTTTCAATGTCATTAGCGGACATAATAAACATTACTTCGGATAAATCAAATGGTTCTTCTAAATAATTATCGGTAAAAAGATAGTTTTGTTCTGGGTCAATGATTTCTAATAAAGCTGAGGCAGGATCTCCATTGTAATTTTTAACCATTTTATCTACTTCATCAATAAGGATAACGGGATTTTTACAATTACACTTCTTAATAGCCTGCATAATTTTACCCATATTACTACCAAGATAAGTTCGGCGATTGCCCATTAATTCAGAGGTATCGCTTAAACCACCTACACTTAGTTTATAAAATTCCCGATTTAGAGCTTTAGCAATGGCAATCGATATAGAAGTTTTACCTACGCCAGGAGCCCCCACTAAACAGATAATAGGGTTCTTAAGATGGGGATTTCTTTTCTTTAAACTAGCATATTCTAAAATCCGGTCTTTTATATTCTTAAGACCATAATGGCTCTTAGAAAGATTCTTTTTAATCTTCTCAAGATCACTTTCTTCAGGATTTGTCTTATTCCAAGGCAAATTTAATATAGTATCTAAGTAATTTTGAACCACTGCTCGTTCAGGATGTCCTTCGGGTAAATAATCTAATTTCTGAATTTCCAAGGCAATTTTTGTCTTCGTAGTATCACTTAATACTAAGTCATCTAGCATATTCAGATAAGAATTTTTAACGGTATCAGAATCTTTATCTTCTCCCAGTTCTTTTTTAATCTGTTTAATTTTTTCTCTTAAAATAAACTCTCTTTGATTAGATTCCATCTCTTCTCTTAGAGTATCTTCAATCTTTTCATCTAATTCACAGACTTCAATTTCGACCGAAATATCATAAATTAAATTAGTAGCTCTTTTTAAGGAATCTAATTCATTCATATAATTAACTTTTTTTTCAAAAGATAACGGAATAAAGGTAGTAACAATGTCGGTTAGTTTATTTAAGTCATTAATCTGGGCAATCTGGGAAAGAACACTGTTGGAAATGGTATGGGAAATGTTTATATAGGTGGTTAAAGTCTTAATTAATTTTCTTTTTAAGGCAGTCTCGGAAACAATATCGGTTTTATTATCGAGAACGGAACTAGTAATAGCCATTAAGATGGTTTTATTATCGGTTAAGTGATTATATTTTTCAATTTTGACACGGGTTGTTCCTAAGATTGTTAGTCTTATGTTACCATTAGGTAAATCAATAATATTTTTGATAATGCCAACGACCCCAATTGTCGGTAAGTCAGTGATACTAGGCTCTTCTTCTAAAGTATCAGTTGGGCAAACTAAAAGTAAATTGCCATTATGATGTTTATTCGAAACGGTAATTAATTGATCAGATTTTACGGTTTCTACTTTAATTTCCTGGTTTGGAAGAATGATTAAGTCTTTTAGAAGCATCACTGGTAGATAATTATTCATATAACCACATCCATTTATAACTAAGTTCTATAGTATCAATTTCAAAAGTATTTTACAAGGATTTTTCGGTTAAATTTATGAATTTTTGGGAATTTCTTATCTTTAAAAAAAAGAAAAGAAAAAAAGTACTCTTTACGAATACTTTAATTATCACGAACCTTACAATTAAACTTTTCTTTGACATTAACCATAATTTGATTAAATATCTTCATAACTTCTTCATCCGATAAAGTTCTTTCTTTAGATTGGAAAGTAAGTTTAAAGGCCACTGATTTTTCGGTTTCTAAGACATTGGGACCCATATAAACATCAAAAATACTAATATTAGTTAATAGGTCTTTACCCGTGTCTTTAATAGTTGTCATAATCTCTTCCACAGGTAGTTTCTTATCAACGACAAAAGCAACATCTTTAACAATTTCGGGATAGATAGAAGCCCCAACATATTTAAGAGATTTAATATCTTGCATTAATTTATTTAGAGAAATTTCGCAAACATAGATTTCATCTTTACTAATACTTGGATGAACCTCCCCAATAATTCCTAAGAAAGTATCTTGTAAATAAATCATAGCACTTCTTTTAGGATGCATACTAGGAATTTCACTCTTAACAAATTTATATTGTCCGGCAAATCCTAAATAGTCAAGTAAATTTTCTACTACCCCTTTAATTAAGTAGAAGTCTGTAGGAACATTTACTTTAGTCGCTTCATTTATGATGTAATTACCCTTCATAAGAATGGCAATCTTACTTTCTTCCGTATAATTAACATCATAAGTCTTACTAATCTCATAAAGAAACATATCATTAACTTTACGAGCTTTATTATAATTATAGACATTTAGCATACTAGGAATTAAAGAAGTACGCAAAACAGATTTATCAATACTCATGGGATTAGGTAAATTTAGATGAGTCTTTCCTTCGTAATTAAAGGTACTAGCCATACTAGGCGAAGTCAAGGTATAAGTTCTAGTCTCCGTAAGTCCTAAGGTGCGAAGACGACTGGCAACGATTTTACGATATTTAACATCGCCTTTATATTCTCCTTGTTTTATCTCGACTCTTGGTAAGGTACAAACTAGGTTTTCATAACCATAAAGACGTACTATCTCTTCAGCAATATCATTGACATTAGGATCAATGTCTAAACGGCGATTAGGAATAGTTACGGTGAAACTATTATTATTAAATTCGTAAGGAAATTCTAATCTATCAAGTTCATGTTCAATATCATTAGGTTTAATATCAATCCCTAGAAGTTTACTAATATCATCCTCTTTGAATGTTACTACTTTTGGAGTTTTATCTAGTTTATCATGTTTTATAGTTTCCTTAAGGATAGTGGCATCGGCATATTTTTCTAATAAATGGCACGCTCTATCTAGGGCATAATTAGTATATTCATAAGATAAGCCTTTTCCATAACGAATAGATGCCTCACTCTTAAGATTTAATCTATTAGCGGTATTCCTGATACTAATATTATCAAAGATAGCGGCTTCCATAAAGATATTCTTAGTCCTAGAAGTCACTTCAGTATCTAAGCCTCCCATAACTCCTGCTAAGCAGATAGGTTTTTTTCCATCCGTAATAACAATATCACTAGTCTTTAAAGTTCTTTCATTATTATCTAAAGTTACTAATTTCTCATCTTCATAAGCATTGCGAACTAGAATTTTTTCGCCAAGCGTATCTTTATCAAAGAAATGAAGGGGTTGACCAAATTCTAACATCACATAATTAGAAATATCAACAACGTTATTAATAGGATGCATCCCCGCCGCAAGAAGTCTTTTTTTAATAAATTCGGGACTTTCTTTAATAGTTAAATTAGTAGCCATTCTACCGGTATAATATGGACATTTAGGGGTATCTACCTTTAAAGAAAGATAATTACTAACATCATCATCATTAGTCTTATAAGACATATCAGGTAATTTGACTTTACGATTAAGAATAGAGGCTATCTCATAAGCAAACCCAATATGATAGTAGCAATCATTATTACGATGTTTATGAATATCTAGTTCATAAAGGGTCGTTTCTAGTCCTAAAGCCGGTATGGCTTGTGCCCCGACTTTTAAATTATCCGGAGCAACAAAAATTCCTTTAGCATAATTTTCTTTAGTATTTTCTTCTAAACCAACCTCACACAAAGCACAAATCATTCCGTTGGATTGAACCCCACGTAATTCTGTTTTTTTAATCTCACCACCAGGTAATTTAGCCCCTTCTAAGGCCACAATTACTTTGATGCCAGCTTTTACATTAGAAGCCCCACACACGATTTGGACTAATTTTTCTTTACCTACATCAACCTCACAGATATGCATATGATCCGAATTAGGATGTGGAATACAATTTATAACTTTTCCAATCACTAAATTAGGAATGTCATTAGAAATAACTTTTTCAACATTAATTCCTGCTTTAGTTATTTTAACGGCTAACTCTTTTAAATCTTGATCTTTTAAATCAATATAATCACTAACCCACTCTAAACTAATCATTTTCTTTTTCCTTTCTATCAAAGATACTAACTTCTCTTAGGTCGTTATTGTAAAAAACACGACAATCATTAATATCATATTTAATCATGGCTAAACGTTCAGCACCAAAGCCAAAAGCAAAACCACTCCACTCGCTTGGATCATAGCCAGCCATTCTTAAAACATTAGGATGCACTAAGCCGGCACCACACACTGTAACCCAGCCTGTTTGTTTACAAACATTACAGCCCGTCCCATGACAATTACAACAAGTAATATCAACTTCAACTGAAGGTTCGGTAAATGGATAGTAGCTGGGATGAAAACGTGTCTTCGTATCTATACCATATAGTTTTTTGGCTACTAAATCGATAGTTCCTTTTAAGTCACTCAAAGAAATATTCTTATCAATTAAGAGACCTTCAATCTGAGTAAACTGATGAGAATGGGTAGCATCATCATCATCACGACGATAAGTTTTCCCAGGACAAATTACTCTAATAGGAGTTTTACCTTCTCCTTTTAACATGGTTCTTACTTGAACAGGGGAAGTTTGACTTCTTAAAAGTAGTTCTTCTCCTTTAACATAGAAGGTATCTTGAGCATCCCTAGCCGGATGACCTTTAGGTAAATTTAACATCTCAAAGTTATATTTATCTAATTCTATCTCGGGTCCATCAACAACATCGTAACCCATACTCATGAATATTTCTTCGACGTCAAGAATTAATTTTTCTAAAATACAAGGAGACCCAACGGGTATTTTAGTAGCCGGAAGACTAATATCAATATCTTCAGCTTCTAACTTTTTATCAAGAAGTTCCTTTTTTATTTGCTTTTCCTTTTCTATAATTAATTCAGATACTTCCTGTTTTAAAGTATTTACTAAACTTCCCCAAGTCTTTCTTTCTTCAATATCCATTTTTCCAAGACCGGCAAGTAATAAAGAGATTTCTCCCTTTTTAGATAAATATTTATTCTTAAGTTCCATAAGACTATTTAAGTCTTTAATATTTTCTAAACTATTAATAACATTTTCTTTTATATTTTTTAATTGTTCTTGCATAAAGATTCCTTTCTTTTAAAGTTTTAATTAAAAAAGTTCTTACCCCCTCTAAAGGACGTAAGAACCGTGGTACCACCTTAATTTATACTCTTTTTTGATAACGCAAATTTTTGCGGGATTTCTCCAGTTCATAAGGTGAATTCATAACGACTTAATTTTAATTCTTCCACCAAATTGAATTAATCTCTAGAAATCAAGTTATTTGTTATTACTACTTCTTAATCAAAACTTTTTAATACTTTTTTTAGTATATCACAACATTTTAATTTTGAAACATTTTTTTACTTATTTTGAGGCTTAATAACTTCTAAACCGCCCATATATGGTTGAAGAACTTTAGGGATTTTAACGCTACCATCTTCTTGATAGTTATTTTCAATAACAGCAATAAGTCCTCTTGGCGTAGCAAGGCAAGTGTTATTTAGGGTATGTAAGAAGTATGTGCCATTATCCCCTTTAACTCTGATACCTAGACGTCTGGCTTGAGCATCACCTAAATTAGAACAAGATCCAACTTCAAAATACTTCTTTTGTCTTGGGCTCCAAGCTTCAACATCACAAGATTTAACTTTCAAATCGGCTAAATCGCCTGAGCAACATTCAAGTTGACGAACAGGAACATCCATATTTCTAAAGATTTCAACAGTATACTTCCACATTTGATTATAATAATCCATTGACTCCTCTGGTTCACACAAAACAATCATTTCTTGTTTTTCAAATTGGTGAACACGATATAAGCCTCTTTCTTCTAGACCATGAGAGCCGCCTTCTTTGCGGAAACATGGAGAATAAGAAGTAAGTTTAATAGGTAAATCGCTTTTCTTAATAATTTGATCTTTAAAGCGACCAATCATAGAATGTTCAGAAGTACCAATTAGATATAAATCTTCACCTTCAATTTTATACATCATCGCTTCCATTTCAGGAAATGACATAACGCCAGTTACTACATCGGCATGAATCATAAATGGAGGAATACAAAAAGTAAAGCCTTTATTAATCATATAGTCTCTAGCATAAGCAAGCATAGCCTCATGAAGTCTTGCGATATCACCAGTTAGGTAGTAGAAACCTTCACCACTAGTACGACCAGCAGATGCTTTATCCATTCCCTTTAAATTTTCAATAATATCAGCATGATAAGGGATTTCGTAATCTGGTACTACTGGTTCTCCAAATCTTTCAACTTCAACATTAAAAGAATCATCTTTACCAATAGGAACCGATGCATCCATAATATTTGGAATAACTAACATACGTTTACGAATTTCACTATTTAACTTGGTTTGTTCTTCTTCTAAAGAGTTAATTTCCGCATCCATTTCTTTAATTTGTTCTTTTATCTTATTGGCTTCATCTTGTTTTTTATCACGCATCAAAAGACCAATTTCACCACTCAATTTATTCTTTTGGGCTTTTAAACCATCTTTTTTGGTTTGAGTTTCACGAACTTTAATATCAAAATCATAAACTTCATCAACTAGGGGTAGTTTTTCATCTTGAAATTTCTTCTTTATATTTTCTTTAACAAGTTCTTTATTTTCTCTAATTAATTTAATATCTATCATACATAATCCTTCCTTGACAATAAAACAATTATATTACTTTTATTTGGTATACGCAAGTTTCTTCCCTATTTTTCAGGCTTTTTATTTGATTTAAATGTTTTTTAGCCCTAATTTAGTATGAATAAGCTTTAAAGTGTTAGTAATAAACTTTTCATCTGTATCTAAAAGATAGGCAATACTTTTGGTATCATATTGACTTTTAATAATGCCATAACGCAAGGCAAAAATAATAATTTCTTTAGGCTCTAAAAGACGTAGCATTTCCTGATAGGTTTCACTATTTAAAAAATTAGAAAGCGACTCCCAAAGTCTGGGGTCATATCCCTTAGCTTTTCTTGCTAAATTAAAGTAATCATCGTTGGCTTTTTTTTGTTTCTCTTTTTGCTTATACTCCGAAATCTTCTGAAATTTCTCAGGCATTTTCGTGTTTAATAGCTCTAGTAAATCTTTAGTTTCTCCGGTACTTAAAGGAATAACATTTAACTCTTCATAAGTTTTACCATATATTCTTTTTAAAAGAGTTAATTCTTTCTTACTTAGACTAACAAGAGCAGTTTTAAAAGTATCATCATCAACCGTTCTGAAAATTTTTCTTAAAGGAATATTTGTTATATCTGTACTTATTGTTGCCATAAATCTTCTTCTTTCACAATGCCTTCTATTATAAATATTAATGCTTAGTTTGGCAACTAGTAACCGTTCTTTTTTACAATTCTAATGGTCAAAATATTTAGAAGAATAAGAACAATAGTGCTAAAGACATTAGTATTGAAAAAAAGGCTAAAAGATAAGAATCTTCCTAATAAAATGTCGAGTAAGAGAAAGGAAAAAGTAATTATCTCCACTAAATATCTTACCTTCTTTAAAAAATATTTCTTAGTTATAAAGGCACTTAAATAATTAATAAAATTAATATAAAGATATAAATTTAACAGAAATAGAAATATATCTTTGAGAAAAGTAAAATTAAAGGCACTAATGAAGCTAAAACAAATGAGAAAAACGAAAAGAATTATACTAATTAACAGAAATGGTAATTTACTATCTTGATATCTTTTAGGAAGATTGTTCTTTTCAAAACGATGAGCATTCAAAAGATAAATTATAGTACCGATAAGTATCCCCTTTTCTAAATAAGTAAAAGTATTTAATTTTAAGAAAATAACATCTAAACTAGCAGTAATATTTTTAGAAAACTCCCAAAAATAAAGACCAGTTCGAGAAGAAAGAGCCTCCATATACTCATAAGTATGTAAAAAATAAATAATTATGATGAGGGCTATAGAGTTAATTAAACGATTATTCTTAAGATAATACTTCATTATGATCACCACTTTTATTATAAACTAAATAACTTTATTTTAGAAAAAAAACTCTACTTTTCAGGAGAATTTTTATAGTTTAAGATAGCTTTTTTTAAACCTAACCAAGGTAACATAGCACAGTGTTTTCGGTTTTGCTGTTTATAAATTTCACCATACGCTAAAGCCTCTTCTAAGTCTTCTGACTCGGTTCCATCTTCAATCATAGATTCATATTCTTCACTTAATCTTAAAGCTTCATCTAAACTTTTATTTTCTAGAATCTTAATCATAACCGAAGTAGCGGAAGTTGAAATAGCACAAGCTTCGCCATCAAAATAAATTTTCTTAATAATATTATCTTCTATCTTTAGATATATATCAATATTGTCTATACAAGACTCATTATTAGAATTCACTTTAATATAATCATTTTTATCAGTTGGTACTTCTTTATTGTAAGGATACATATAGTTATCCATAATAATTTCTCTTCTTAGTTCATTATCCATTATTATATCATCTCTTTTAATATTCTTTTTTTATCACTTAGGAGTTCTACTAAACGATCAATTTCATCTTTGGTATTATAAAGATAAAGACTAACGCGACAAGTATTTCTAACGCCAACAGCATCTTTTAAGATTTTGGCACAGTGATTTCCGGCTCGAACGCAAATATTATATTTGTCTAAATAGACAGCAACATCTTGCGAAAAAATGCCATCTACATTAAAGGCTATAATACCGGTATCTGCTTCCAAATTAATAATATCAATGTGTTTTAAGTCAACTAATTTGTTAATCAAATACTGACGAAGTTCGTGTTCATGATTATAAATATTATCCATTCCGATATTAGTTAAATAATCGATAGCAGCGCCAAGGCCAATCGCTCCGGCAATATTTGGAGTGCCAGCTTCCAGGCGAGTTGGTAAGTCTTTTAAATAAACTTCATTAATATTGTCAAATGATTCATTCATTCCCCCACCAAGGTTAATTGGTTCCATATTACTAAGTAGTTCTTCTTTACCATATAATACCCCAATACCAGTTGGACCGCATAATTTATGACCGGAAAAAGCTAGAAAATCACAATCTAAATCTTGAACATCAGTCTTCATATGAGGAACGCTTTGAGCCCCATCAACAACTAAAAAGGCATCATTTTCATGGGCAATTTTAGCTATTTCTTTAATTGGTCGTAAATCGCCAATAACATTCGTAACCATAGCTAAAGAAATAACCTTGGTATCTTTGGTAATACTTTTCTTGACATTTTCAATAGTCACATAATAATTAGCATCTAAAGGAATGTAATTAACCTTTAGATTTAATTCTTTAGCTAAACGAAACCAAGGCAAAACATTTGAAGCATGCTCTGACTTAGTTATTAAAATCTCATCACCAGGTTCTAAAATATTAGAGAAAAAACCAGTAGCAATATAATTTAAGGACTCAGTAGCACCACTAGTAAACACAATTTCTTTTCTACTCTTAGCATTAAGAAATTTTTGAACTTTATTTCTAGCTAGTTCATACTCGGTATCAACCTTTAAAGAAGTCTTATAGTCGCCACGATGAGCATTAGCAGTATATTCGGTATAATATTCTTCAATTTTTTTAACCACACTTAAAGGCTTTAAAGTAGTCGCTCCATTGTCTAAATATGTTATATTGTTAAAAAGAAAAGGAAAATCTTCTCTATGCATAAATAAACCTCCTATTTAATATTTTCTTTTAAAACACTCTTTAAGAAACCATCAACAATCAATTTAGTAGCAGTCTCATTATCAATACCTTTACTATTTAAGTAGAATAAATAATCTTTATCAATACTACTAATAGTGGTGTTATGAATAGCATTGACACTATCACTTCTAACAAGTAAATTAGGAACAATTTCATTTTCCGTATCATTAAGAGCAATAATTCTTAAGTTTTCCAAAATTTCATTATCTTTAGTATTTTCAGAAACCTTAGATGTTGCAATACTTTTGATTAAGCCTTCATCCTTGGTAACACCATGGAAATTAATCCTAGATGTATTTTGATTACCACTGATATTAGCATCTAATTTGATATTACTTGCCACTGAAGTTTCTAGGCTATAATTAAATTCGATGTAAGAGTCCGAAAGGGCTTCAATATCGAGGGTAAAGTTATTAATATTGGCATTTTTACGGTTATACAAAAGTTTACTATGTGGTTCCATAATAATCTTTAAATCTAAATCGGTATTATTATCATAATCATTGATTGTATTACTTCCACTGATATTTAAAATCAATTTAGAGGTCTTAATCTCTAGATTTTGATAAGAGTTGTTGATGCTTACATTACTGTCTTTCACTAATAATTTATTCATAATTTTCTAAACCTCTTATAACATTTGTCCTAAATCGGTGTTAAAACCGTTTTCTTCGATTTTTTTAGCCACGGAAATATCACCAGTAAAGCTAATATGTTTATCCTTAATAATATGAACAAAATCTGGTTTGATAATATCTAAAATATTACTATGATGTGTAATTATCAGGATACTAACCGTTTTATTTTGCGACTCGTAATAATCCATAATTGAGTTAGCACACACCTTTAAGGCATCAACATCAAGACCACTATCAAGCTCATCTAAAATCAAGAATTTAGGTTCTAACATCCACATATGCATGAGTTCATTTTTCTTACGTTCACCGCCACTCATACCATCATTAATATTACGATGAATAAAGGAACTTGGTATATCTAAACGTTTACAAACTTCTTGAATTTTTTTATTAAATTTATATAAGTCAACAGAATGCCCCTCTCTATTAGCTAGGGCCATTCTAAGCATATCAGCATTAGTAACCCCTTCAATAGCTAACGGACTTTGGTTAATAAGCATAATCCCCATCTTGGCTCTAAGATCAGGAGCTAAATTAGTAATATCTTTATCCATAAACTTAATTGAACCCTTAGTAACTTCATACTTACTATCCCCCATAATAGCCTTACAGATACTTGATTTTCCGATACCATTTGGACCCATGATAGCATGAATCTCGCCTTCTTTGATTTCTAAATTAAAATCGTTTAACAATTCTTTGTCTTCAACTTTTAAACTTAAATTTTCAATTTTTAACATATTAATTGCCCCATTCTATAATTGTCTTTTGCTTTTTTCATCGTTATTTATTTTACCATAGTCTAGTTAAAAAATACACTATTTATTGTAGCTTTTTCAAAAGTTTTTCAGAAAGTTACTAGCCCTTATATAATAAGGAAATTTCCTAGTATTTAGGCTATCTTAGTATATAGATTATATACTAGTTTTTTTTAAACTACAAGTAATATTTGTTGTGAAAAATACTAAAAAAACTACCCAAGAAAAGTAAACTATAGTATAATGTTTGTGGTGATGCAAGTGAATTACCCAGGACTTAAAAAAGAATATGTTAAAATTAAACACAGTTATGGAAATCGTGGTATGGATTTAGAAACTTTGCTTAATGAGACTAATGAGTACTATTTAGAAAAAGATATAGCTATTATATATAAGAAACCAACACCAATAGGAATTAATAAGGTTCGTTTTGAAAATAATAAACAAGTAATAAAAGAAGCCTATTTTAAAAGCCAATCTACTCTTGATTATAATGGAATTTATAGAGGATATTACGTTGATTTTGATGCTAAAGAGACTTTAAGTAAGACGGCATTTCCCTTATCGAATATTCATGAGCATCAGTTAGAACATATTAGAAGAATAGATAAGCATGGTGGGATTGCTTTTTTAATTATTAAGATGAATAGTGCTTATTTTATCTTAGGAGCAAGAAAAATCATTGAATTTGTGGATAATAATGAACGAAAGTCAATTCCTTATTCATATATTTTAGAGAATGGTTTGGAAATAAAAGAAGGATTTAGACCACCACTTGATTATATTAAGGGTGTTGATAAATTAATTAAGGAGATGGATTATGAAAAAGACAAGTAATGCCAAGAAAAATATTAAAAGAAATATTTATAATATGAAAGTAAAAATGGATAGTCAAAATACTTATCAGAGGAAAAGAAAGCGTCAAAATAGACATATTATCCTTAGTCTCATTATGGTTTTATTAATTGGAATTATGATTTTAGGATTATTCGGGATTATTTATATTATTACTTCTGCCCCTAAATTCGATACTGATAAATTGTATAATACGAGTTCATCAATTCTTTATGCCAAAAATAACACTGAAATTGGGCGTTTAGGAGCAGAAAATCGACAACTAGTTACTTATGATGAACTTCCACAAGTTTTGGTTGATGCGATTGTTGCTACGGAAGACTCGAGATATTTTCAACATAATGGTTTTGATATTGCAAGATTTATGAAAGCTTCGCTTGGTCAAGTAGCAGGAAACTCTAAAGCTGGTGGGGCTTCTACTATTACCATGCAGGTAGTCGGAATGGCTTTCACCGACCGAAAAGATGCCAAAGGTATAGCAGGAATTATCCGTAAATTTACCGATATTTATATGGCTATCTTTAAAGTTGAAAAACAATATACGAAAGAAGAAATCATTGAGTTTTATGTAAATACTCCTTGGTTAGGTTCAAATAATACATATGGAATTGAACAAGCTTCCCAAAGATATTTTGGTAAGAGTGTTAGAGATATTTCCTTACCAGAAGCTGCTATTCTTGCGGGAATATTTAATGCTCCATCTACTTATGATCCTTTCAAAAATATTGAAAACTGTACATCAAGACGTAACACGGTTTTAAATTTAATGTATCGTCACGGCTATATTACAGAAGACCAATTAAATGATGCTAAAAGTATTCCTATTGAGTCTTTATTAAATCAAAATGTTGATGATGGCTTGAGCAAATATCAATGGTTTATTGATACGGTCCAAAATGACGTTATTGAAAAAACAGGTAAAGACCCTGCTAAAGTACCAATGAAAATTTATACGACTTTGGATACCACGGTTCAAGATGAATTAAATAATGCCGGAAATACTAATGCTTATTATAAATGGAAAAATAATAAAGAACAGTTATCAATGGTTGTTACCAGTGTCAGTGATGGTTCAGTAGTAGCCTTATATGGCGGTCGTAATCAAAATGGGGTTAAACAATTAAATCGAGCAACTTTAGAAAGATATCAACCAGGTTCAACTGCTAAGCCAATTGTGGATTATGGCCCAGCGATTGAATATAGTAATGCTTCTCCTGGAACTTATTATTTAGATGAACCAATGTCTTATTCTAATGGGCAGTCGATTAAAAACTCTGATAGTAGATACTTAGGAATGATAACGATGCGAGTTGCCCTATCCCGTTCGAGAAATATTCCAGCCTTACAAGCTTTCCAATCAGTAGATAAAGATAAAATAGCAAGTTTTGTTAATAGTTTAGGAATTAACTATGGCGATACTCTTTACGAATCAGCTTCAATTGGTTCTTTCGATACCGTCTCTGCACTGCAAATGTCAGCAGCGTATGCTACATTTGCTAGAGGTGGTTACTACATCGAGCCATATACATTTACTAAAATTGAATTCATCGATAGTGGTGAAGAATATGAAAATAAGTATAAAAAAGAAAAAGTTATGAGTGATTCAACCGCTTATATGATTAATAATATCTTGGTTACAGCTCACTCTTCTTATAGAGTTGGTGGTTCTTATAGTGTTAGTGGGACAGATATTGCTGCTAAGACTGGTACTTCTACTTATGATGGTAATGCAGTTAGTGCCTTGGGTATTAAAACTCTACCATCTCGTGATAACTGGACTGTTTCCTACTCGCCTGATTATTCAATTAGTATGTGGTATGGATATGATCAGTTATATAAAGATGCTTATACGACAATGAATGGAGCCTTAGGTGTTAAGAATGCTCTAATGTCAAAAATTGCTAAGAAAATCTTTAAGAAAAATTCTCGTTTTGAAAAACCAAGTAGTGTTGTTGAGGTAGAAGTAGAAAAAGAAACCATCCCATTACAACTTCCTAGTGAATATACACCAAGCAATATGCGTATGACTGAGGTATTTAAAAAAGGAACAGAGCCAACGGAAACATCATTTAGATATCAAAAATTAGATGCTCCTACTAATGGCAAAGCTACTGCTAATGGTTCAACTATTTACCTATCATGGAATCCAATAAGTACGCCAAAAGCCATTGATAATAGTTATCTTCAGGGTTATTTTAATGATAACTATAGAATAAGTGCTAATAAGTATTATGAAGCTCGACTTTCTTATAATAATCAATCAATTGGAGAATTAAGATATTCTATATACTTACAACAGAGTAATGGAACTTTACAATTCTTAGCAGAAACTAAGGAACCAAATTATACTTTCCAAGATAATGGTTCTGGTAATTATACATTTATTGTTCAAGCTAATTATTCAATCTTTAAAGCTAATGCTTCTGACTATTTAAAAATTGTTGCTGGTAGTGGTACTTCTAGTGTTAGTGAGATTTCTTTGAAAATTTCTAGTCAGGATGAATGTCGAACAAAGATTAGTAATACTTCATATTATAATGATAATACAACGATTACAGCTACGGATATTAATGGTAATAATGTTACTGATGATATTAAGGTTTTAGATAGTACCATCGTTAATACAGAAACTAATGAAAAAGTTAGTCGTATTAACTTATCTTTAGAAGGTAAATATAAAATCACTTATAATGTTAGCTACAATGGTAAAACTTATAGTACTTCTAGAACCTTTACGATAGCAGAAACTTGTAGTACAGATTAGAAACTTCTTCAGAGGTTTCTTTTTTTTGGCATTTAAAAACCAACTTGGTAGTAGTTGGTCTTAATTATTTATTTTCTTTATTTAGTTTTATTTGTTCTTTGACTATTTTAGCGTTTTCACTCGTATAACCAATTAAGGTCTCATCGTTTTTATTAGCAATAGTATTAAAGATTTCATCGAACATTTCCATTCGTCCTTTAGTAATAGTGGGAACAGTAACTATATTAGAAGTTTTACCATCATTAGTAACAACCATAATTGATTTGGATGACTTAATACCATTTACTCTTTGTTCAAAGGGATATAGCCAGATGATGTCTTCATAAGAAATAACCTTAAAAGTATTATTCATTAAGATAATATAACTTGGAGTTAAGTATAAATGAAGTTTTTCATAATAGAAGGCATCTTTATCTAGAGTTTCAGCATCTATATCTCTAATCTTTTCTAATGACATTTTCTTAATATTCTTTTGGAAACGATGAGTACTAATAAGTCCTAAGATGATTAAGAAAGTCCCAATAATAATTCCAAAGAACGCTATAGTATATTGGAAGAAAGCAACCTCAGTATCAGGAGAAGTCATATCTAAATAAATACTTCCAAAGTAAGAATCATAATCAGCAATATTTATCTGATTATCAGGAAAAATCTCGTTATAAGTATCAATAGCAATCTTTTTAACATCAGTAGGAGTTACAGCCGAGATACCAATAAGTTTCTCCGTTTTATTATTAGCATATAAGCTATCATCACTTAATCGATTACTAGTTTCTTGGTCCATATAAGCAACATAAATATAATTTTCATCTTTAATAAAATAATATTTAGTATCGGTGTCATCGTAGCCCGCAAAAAGATAAGGATAACTGGTACTGTCGATATAAGTTAAAACCCCATCCTTATTATCTTGTTTTACAATGACATCATGCAGGCTAGGCATAGTCTTATGAGCATCAGTAGTTACTTTATTACCTAAGATTAAAAAGACAATTCCTAAGATAATAAGTAAAATTCCAATGATTAATTTTTGGTAATGATTCTTAAACTCTTGGATAATTACTGGATTAGTAAAATTTTTCATATAAACACACTCTTTCACATAATTTTATTGTACCAGATAAGATTTAAGACCTCAAGAGGATTTTAGCTCTCTTTTAATCCAAGTCATTAAAACTTGAACAATATAGTCGATTTCTTCTTTAGTAAGTTTTCTATTTTTAGGAATATGATGAATTCTCTCAAGACAACCTCGGCAACAACATCCGCAAGCATGTTGGGCAATAAAAATGGGATGCACTTGACGCATAGGCGTTTGTTTACCATCGTTTTTAGGACTTTCTGGGGCTATGCGTTTTGTAATTATATCATAAGCATCCCTTTCTATCTTAATAATCCCCTTCTCTTTGACATAATCTTTCATTTCTCGATTTAAATGGAAAGAACCTCGAAACTTAGATTTACTTAAACTATCTAAAAGATTATTAATTATCATAACCATTCTCCATACTTTTTAATATAAATTTTCTTAACTAGTAAAACTAAAAGAAAATATAAATTTGTAAGTGCAAATAAGATAAAATAGAAATAAAAAGGAAGAATAACAAAATTAAAGGACTTAATAGGACTTAAGATGATAGGCATAATAATAGTTAAAAGAAGCGAAAAGATAATAAGAATATTTAGTTTTTTAGATGCATTAGATTCCATAAAAGGAATTTTAGAAGTACGAATATTATAAATAATAGTTAGTTCGGTTACTAGACAAGTAATAAACCAAGCTGTTTGAAAGTAACTAGCCTTATCGATAGTATTATATTTAAATATAAATAAGAAGATTAGGAAGGCTAAAGCATCAATAAGACTACTAGTAAGACCCATAATAAGCATAAAACGTGATATTCCTTTGACATCCCATTTACGAGGTGTTTTTAAATACTCAGGATCGACATTATCATCAGGGATTCCTAATTGAGAGAAGTCATAGATAAAATCTTGAATTAACATCTGAATAGGAATAAGGGGTAAGAATGGTAAGAAAATACTAGCTAACATAATACTAAAGACATCTCCTAAGTCGCCACTTAAAGCCATCTTAATATATTTAATAATATTACCATAGACTTTTCGGCCTTCAAGAATACCATCATAGATGACATTTAATCCTGACTTTAAAAGAATAATATCACTAGTTTCTTTAGCGATACTAGCGGCTGTGTTAACGGAAATACCTACATCGGCACTTGATAAAGCGGGAGCGTCATTAACGCCATCACCCATATATCCAACGACATGACCAGTTTTTTTATAAAGATGTACTATTCTTTCTTTTTCTAATGGATTCATTCTTGCAAAGACATCAGTTGTTTCTAAGAGAGGAGTTAATTCTTCATCACTCATTTTTTCAATGTCACTGCCTAAAAGAATATTACCGCTATTAAGACCGGCTAAAGAGCATATATTTTTAGTAGCATAAGGATTATCGCCGGTTAATATTTTTACCTTGACGTTAATATTACTCAACTTATTTAAGATACTCTTAACGCCTTTTTTTGGTTCATCTAGAAAAGCAACAAAGCCGATAAAGACTAAATTTTTTTCGGAAGATGAGTTAAATAATGCTTTTCCCGGATAAGTATCTTTTATGGCTAGGGCGATTACTTGCATTCCTTCGCTAGCTAAATCTTTAGCTTTACTAATAATATTATCCTTAATGTCTTTAGTTAATCTAACTACCCTATTTTCTAGCTTTACTTCTTGACAATCGGTTAATATTTCTTCTAAAGCTCCTTTGGTAATCATTAGATATTTATTTTTATTCTTAACGACAACGCTTTGTTTCTTTCGTGTATAATCAAAAGGAATTTCATCGATTTTTTCATACTTAGTAGTTAAGGCTTCTATTCTATTTTTAGTTCCATAAGAAATAATAGCTTTATCGACTAAGTTTTTAATGCCGGTACTATAAGTACTATTAAGATAAGCATATTCTAAGACATTTTTGCTTTCTTTACCGGTGGCATCAATATATTTTTCGAGGACTATTTTATTTTCAGTTAAGGTTCCTGTTTTATCGGTACAAAGAATATCTATTGATCCTAAGTTTTCAATAGAGGTAATATCCTTTACTAAGACATCTTTTTTAGCTAGACGTTTACTTCCTTTAGATAGGTTAACATTAACTATCATTGGTAACATACTAGGAGTTATGCCTACTGCTACAGATAAAGCAAATAAAAGAGCTTCACTAAAATTCTTTTTGATAAGACCATCTACTATAATGACAAAAAGACAAACTAGTACCATATACTTAATTAATAATTTAGAGATACTTTTAATGCCTTGAGTGAAATTAGTATTATCTTTGGAAAATTTTATTTTACTACCTACTGATCCTAAATAAGTATCAAATCCCGTCTTTAAGACTAAACCGGTTCCTAGACCACTAACGACATTACTACTCATTAAGGCTATATTAGAAATATTAAATAAATCAGGATGATTATTATCTAGGGAAGTTTCTTTTTCGACTAAGATACTCTCACCGGTATAGTTGGCTTGGTTTAAGAATAAGTCTTTACTCTCGATAATTTTAATATCTGCCGGAATAATGGATCCGGCGTTAAGTTTTACGATATCACCAGGGACTACTTCTGTAATATTAAGTTCGGTCGGAGTATTATTTCTAATGACGGTTACTTTAGTTGTTACTTTTTTCTTAAGTTTTTGGTTAAATTTATTGATAGAATAGTCTTCAATAAAGCGAATACTAGCACTGATAAAGGCAATCAAAAGAATAATAATACTTCCCAAACTATCTTTTAAAAGAAAGTTAATAAGACTTAAGAAGATTAAAATTAAGATAAATTCATCTTTAAAGGAATCAATAAGAATCTTAAAGATACTTTTCTTATCATTCTTAATAGTAATATTTTTTCCTTTTAGTTCTAATAACTCTCTAGCATTCTTCGTACTTAATCCTTCTTCTTTAGTATGATATAAAGAGAATAATTCTTCTTTAGAACACTTGGCTAATTTTAAATACTCTTCTAGATAATCATTATTACTTTTAATATTATTATTTTTCATAGGCACTTCCTTACTATATTAGTATAGCATAATCTTAAGAGTATTATCTATTTTTCCAAGAAAAAAACAAGTTTTTTAAGCTTGTTTTTCACGATATTTTTGAAGTAATAAAGGTGCGACGGTGAGAAATTTTTCTTCAGTTAAAGATTCTAGTTCTAAAGAGCCATTATTACTAGATACCTCTTTGATTATAAATTTATCCGTATTTATTTCATCTTTATCTAAATCACATTCTGTTAGTAAGACATAAACTTTATCTTCAGAAGTAACTTTTTCTAAGACATAATAAGTCTTGTCATTAGTTTTTATTATTCTATTTTTCATTAGCGAGATATCCCCTTTCCTACTTCAGCTACTTTTCCTAGGGATTTAACTACATCTTCAGGAATCCAAGCATAGCCCTTACCATCTGGTTGTAAAAAACTACACCAAACTTTCCCATTAACAGTAACTTTTTTATCTAGGGTTACGGCTTTACCGGCTTTGGTAAGTAAGTTAACGGCATCATTACTTCCGGAATAAACATAACCTTGGGGGATACTGCTTAAGTCATAGACTTCCCCAACATTTAAAGATGTTACGGCATCCGTGGGAATATCTACTTCGGGAACTTTAATTGGTTCCGTACTAGGAGTGCTAGGAGTATTACTACTAGCTAAAGATGGCGCCTTACTCTCGGCAATATTGGTCTTGGGAGTATTCAATTTATCAGTAACGTTTTGGAATACAGTCTTGCCGGTTACCATTTCGACAACGTTACCGGCTATATAACCAGCAGATACGCCGTTTAAGAAGAGATTAACTTCTTTTTGTTTTAGTTTTTCTTCAATCTTCTTTAAGCCATTTTGAATTTTTTCTGGTAATATTTTTTTTAATTTTTCATCAATTACTTGAGAAATAGTTCTAATTGGTTCTTTATCTTGATGTTTTTCATTATAAAGACTGATACCTTTATCGATAGCATTTATTGCCAACTTAGCAGTAGCAAGCCCCATGCGGATGGTACCAACACCAGGAACGCTTGATAACACTAGTCCAGTAGCTAAACCAGCTGCTAGAAAGCCGGCAGATTTAGCATAAGTTTTCCAGTCTTTACGAACATTACTAACTTTTTGTTTTTTACAAGCGTTAGTAATTTCAGTCATTAAAAGATTTTCAATCTCTTCTTTATCAGGAGCATCTTTGATTAAGTTAAATTCTTCTTGACTTTCAATGAAAGCTTTAAGTTCTTCGGGAGTAAATTCTTTTCCTTGGAAGTTTTTAATTGCTTTTTCTTTAATTTTATCTAAGCCATGAACAATATCAAGCTTTTCTTTAGCAGTCTCATATTCGGCAATGGCGGTTTTGCTGTCAGTAATATAATCGATATCTTTTCTTAAAGGTTCAATACTCATTTCATTTTCTTTAATTTTCTTGGCCATTTCTTCTTGTTCGGATTTTAATTTAGTGGTCTTATCGATAATCTCTTGATATTCCTTAGCAAAGTCTCTTTCATAAAAGTGTTTATGTAATTCTTCAAGATGATCTAATTCTTTTTCTCTTTTTATTCTTTCATCGGCAGGAAGACTATCTAATTTTTTTCTCTTTTCTTCCATATCAAGGGCAAAAATAGCATTGTTTTTTCGTAAATCATCAGGTAAATTTCTGAATTTAATTTCATTAAGATAAACACCTAATTCAGCTTTCTTAGCGGCTAATTTAGCTCTATCTTTTTCATTTTCTTTCTTAGTTTCTTCATCTTGATTTACTACTAACATAGCATCGCTATTCTTAAGATTTTCTTCTAAAACTTCTATCTCTTTTTGAATCTCGGCTACCTTATTATTTAATTCATCAACCGTTCCAATCTCTCTAGCGGTATTAGCATACTCAATTAAAGCATACTCTTTGTTATGTTCAAAATCCAACTCTTCTTCTTTAATAGCTTTGGCACGGAGATTATCAACATAATCTACAAAATTAACAACAGCGGTACTTAAATTTTCTAGCTCTTTAGTATCCTTATGATCTTTTCTTAAGTTCTCAATTTCAAGATTAATAGCTAAACTTTGATTCTTTAAGATATTTAAATTACTCGTATCTTTAGGCATTTTATCCAAGCCACATATATCAGGATATTTCTCTGCTAAGTTAGCAATCATATTTTTAACTTGAGTTTCTTGTTCAAATTCCATTTTGCCTTCTTTTAAAGCTTTATTATAATCTAAAGCTTTAAAATGAAGCTTTAGATATTCTTGAAATTCATGAAGGTCTTGGGCTTTTTTGGCTTCTTCTTCTAGTTTTTTAATTTCTTCTTCGTGAGATTTTTTGGTTTCTTCTAGTGATGTTATTTCACCCTCTAGAGTTTCTATCTCACTACGAAGTTTTTTATCATCATATTTCTTAGCTAATAATTCTTTTAAGTTTTCTTTAATTTTTTGAATATCTTCATCAGTTGGGGTTTCTAAGCTATAGATAGATTTTACTACTTCACTTAAGGATTCCTTCGTCTGTGTTAATTTTTTTCTTTCTTCTTCACTTAAAGACTCATCTTTAAGCTTTTCATCTATTCCTTTAACTTCCTTACTTAAAAAGTCCATATAAGCTTTTCTAATCTTAATAGCACTTAAGTTTTTCGAATTTTCTAGTTCATTTAATTCTTCCATGTCTAGACCTCTTTTTCTTTCTTTAGTTTTTCACTAAACTCAGTTAATAATTCATCAATAAGAGTATTATCACTTAAGAAGATTACTTCTCCATTATCTTCTTCTACGCAGTAAAATTCTTTAGTTGGTTCTTCGCCTTTTAATTTATTAACAAATAAGTAATGTTTATTATTTTTATGAGTGTCTTCTAGGATAATATAATCATTATCATTTAGAGTAAAGACACTGCCACTAGTCAAATCCATACTAGCCTCCTATTCTTTTTTAATAATACCATTTTTGCTAGTCTTTTGTCAATTTCTATCCCCTTAAGCGCCTATTCTTTAGAGAGTTATTTTCACTTAGGAAACGATTAAAAGTTGCGGGCGCTAATTCATCTTGATAGCCTTCAATTTCGGTAAAACTTGGTCGAAAGTCTACAACACAGGGATTAGCTTCAATAATAAGATGATAGTTTTGAAAAGATAATAAAGTCTTAGTAATTAAGTCCTTTTTCTCTTCATAATTTTCAGGTAATATTAAAGTACAATGAAGATGGTTAACTTTTTCTGTCGTATTAAGGATGAGAATATTACCCATCTTGGCACAAAAATATATTAAATCATAGATGTCTGTATTATAAGGTAAGCTTTGAAAAAAATTATTTTGAGGATAAGTTTCTTTTAAGAAGTTAAGTAAGATTGAGGCATGAGTACCACTATAGTTATTGGCATATTCACTAGTCTTAATAAGTCCTAAGCCTTTAATTTCATTTTGAGAGTTTATAATTACGACACGATTATTATTTAACATAAAAATCCTTTCTTCTATAGTCTATTCTTTTTTCCCTAAAGTTAAAACATATTCGGCTTCTCCTTGAAAAGCATTATAGGATGGATTAGTTTTTTCTATCATTAATTTAGTAACATCAATGACTGTTAAATTATCTTTAGGAAGGTATTCTCTATAATAGTCATTTAGAATTAATCCTAAGAGATTATTAATGGGGGTTAAGAGAAGTTCTAACTTAACAGCTAGTTGTTCTTGTTCATCTATTCTTACTAATCTTGGTTTTTGAAAATGCTTATAAATAGCATTCTCGTACTCTTTAAATAACTCCGTAAATAATGGTATTTCTTCCATTTTCTTTGGATAATTAATACTACTCAAGAACATATTAATCTTATGTTTAATAATACTAGTATTAAAATTGTTATATAAGTATCTAGCCTCAGTTAAAGGCATATCCCCAGTACTTCTTGATAAGACAATTGCTCTTATATCACTAGGATTAATCTTATGAAATACATATCTTTCATCAGGATGACCAGAGATGGAACAAGGTAGAGAGTTTTCTTTGGCATACGCAAGACTAGCTAAGTCAATAGGATTATATATCCTAATGTTTTGGCAGACAAAAGTTATCCCGGTATTAATGAAGATTTCGGAAGCGGTATTATGTTCGGAGGTATTTCCTAAGGAAAATAATTTGGCAGGAACCACCGATATCCAGTAGTAGCCGTTACCACCATTAAAGTTATTAACTCCTTGGAGATGTTCTGCTGCTAAGGCTGCTCTTGATAAGATGCCATTTTCTAAGACAGAATTAATCTTATAATAATCACACCCAATACTATGAAAAACACAACCTACTTCACTAGTTAAAAGCGTTGGATCTGGTCTTTTTAAAGTTAAATGATTATATAAAGCATTAAGTTCTCCGGCAAAGTTGGCTAAAGTCTTAGAGACGGTGTATGTTAGTCTTTCGACTTTTAAACTAGCAGGATCATAATCGCCAAAACGTTTACGGTCTAAGGCATCAGCATCTTTTAACATAAACGCTAATCTTTTATATCTTTCTTCATTTTCACTATTTATATCATAAAGACTAATATTAGTCTCTAAAAGATAAGGATAAGTCCCATAGTCTTGAGAATGAAAATCAGTAATAGCTTGTAAAATTCTAAGATTTTGCTGGTCTTTGTAAAAGCAATTATCTCTAAAGAAATTAATATTTTCAAAACGGATGGCACTAGTCCTGCCATGAGTCTCATCTTCAGTTTCGCCTACTCGCCCGATATCATGAAAAGCGGCAGCATCACATAAGATATTTAAGTCGGTACTACTTAAATCATTCTCAAGACCAATTATAAGAGCATATAACATAACCTTTTCACTATGATAAATCCCATGAAAATTACTCTTATAGAGATATTCTTTATGTAAATATAAATTTTCTAATTTTTCTAAGTAAAAGGTTTTAGCATCAGTATTTAAACCCGCTACTACCCTTTTTATTTCTTCGGTTTCACTTAATTTTATATCCCCTTTAAATATTCTTTCGATTATACTTCTTGTTGTCATATTCTTCGTTTTCTTTCTGTTCAATGGCTGGTAAGGCAGCGTATCCTAAGACCGTATTCATATCCATATCAAAATACTCTATATTACTTTGACGATCGTAAGTAGGATCGAGATAACGCCATTCATTATCTATTTTTATTCTTAAAAGAGCATGGTTGGTACCGCTCGAATTTTCTAAGTCATTATTATCATGACAGTAAACGGTTTGGCTTTCTAAACCCATCATAGAAGCCATAATATGTAAAAGATTAACAATTCCTTCACAGTTACCTTTCTTTAAACGATAAGTAATGAAACTATTATGTAAGTAAGTTAGACTTTGTTCATAATACTCAGGGATGGTTCCATTATTATTTTCTTTAATCTTTAAGTATTCATCATTTCTTTTTTTAATATCATTTATGGCTAAAGGAATAGAACGACCAAACTCGTAAAGATAATACATTTGTTCTTGACTAGAGGCATTATAAATACCACTATCATGAAGTTTTCGGTTTAGCTTAATATAAAGATCAGTTAGTTCTCCTAAAGTTATAGTTGTATAATTACTAAAGCCACTGGCTTCGGAGAATTTAATATCTCGATTAATTCCTCCAGTTAGGGCGGCATTATAGATGATATTGGCATATCTAGTAACAGTCTCTTTGGTTGAATTTTTCTTTAAGTCGTTTAAGAACCAAAGATAAGCATCAATATCGATTATACATCTTTTAGCATCTAGGGTATTTCTTAAGAATTGTTGAAACTCAGGAAAATCCATAATATGATTACCAACTAAACAGACATCCATTAGTTTGTGTAAATTAGAAGCGCCATTGATTTTTTGAAGGCGAGGATTATTAATTAATACTAATCTTTTAAGATTTTCTAACCTTTCTAAGTTAATAGTCTTTAGATTAACATCATTAGTAATTTCTAATTCTTCCAGATTACTTAAACCTTCTAAAGGACTAAAGTCCATAATACTATTAGAGTAAGGATTATCATCATAAGTCCCATAAAATACTTCTCGGTAGTCCATACTACTAATTTTAACTTTCTTAAGATTAGGTAAGTATTTAAGGAAGGTTATATCACTAGCATTATGTAAGTGAACCTTCGTAATAAGATTTAACTCCTCTTTGGTAAAACTTGTAAAAGCCGGATCAAAAATGGAATATCCTCGATTATATCCTAATTCTTGGAAAGCATTATCAATCATAATGGCTATGCTTTGGGAAAAAGTCATAAAATCACACCCTTTTTTAACTTGAGGCTTATGATAACATAGTTGGTATTACTTGTCAAACTATTTTATTTACTCAAAGTGGCATCAAAGTCAAGGGCTGGTAAGTCTTCTCTTTGCGTATTTTTAAATATCCCGAGACTTAAACTACTTAAAAGAAATACTAAAGCATTTAGAATACTTTCCATACCTAGAATATTTAAATAAGTAATAATATTTAAGAAGAAATAACTACTAAGTAAGTAGGAATTTTTCTTCTTTTGATAAGTCTTACTATAGATAATTATATTTCCTAAGAATATTAAAGTATAAAGAATTTTACTTCTTATTAAGAAACTACTAAAGATGATAATTACTAGAGAAATATTTATAATTTTTTTAAAATCATTATTTTTCTTTTCTTTGGATATTTTTATCTTTAGATAGTTTAAAATTTCGAGAAAGAATAAACTTAATAAGGAGACAAAAATACTAAGTATTTGAAAGAAACTACGCCAAGTAAAGTTACTAATCTTTAAAGTATCTAGGATATTACCTTGGATATTATTATTACTTAGACTAACTAAGTCTTTATTAAATATTACTTTTAAGGAGACATCTTCTTTTTGATGATGATATTCTAAAGAGATTTTATCACTCTTAAAGGTTTTCTTATCTTTGGAGGTTATCACAAGGACTTTATCTTTCTTAGGAATATTAATTGTTATATGAAAGTTTTTAATCTCATAATTAGTCTTGGGAATATTTAACTCTAAAAGAGCTTTATCATCATAACGAAGAACTTTATCTTTAAAAAGATATTTAAAATAATAAGCTTGGTCCGTTGAATTATAAATTCTTAAAGTAGTATCATTACTTCTGGGAATTAATAAGTAAAGATTGGTATCATTGGTCGTAGCTTTATTAGTTTTTAGAAATTCTTTAACTCCTAAGGAAGTAAAGTCATAAGTTTTATTTTTCTTAATACCACCAACGGTCTCGAGAGTTAAGTTATCTTTAAGAGGTAAATTAGTCTCTAGATAGTCTAAAGTTTCTTTAGAATCAATAATATTTTCTACTAAAGTATCCCCACTAGCTTGAATGGTAATATTTAGATAATAATTATCAATAGACTGGGCCCCGATAAGGCTAGGCCACAATATAAAGATAAACATAATAATTTTTTTCATAGTACTCCTTTTCATTCTTGTTAGACAAAATGAATAGTCCCAAGACTATTCAAGTTTTTAGAAACGACCACCACCGCCGCCGCCACCGAAGGAACCGCCGCCACTAGAGAAGCCACCGCCCCCACCGGAACCACTTGACCAAGAGCCACTTGATGAGGAGGAAGATTCACTAGCATATTTAGCACTTTGAGCACTGGCAACTGAAGTACGAACAGAATTACTAATCATTTCATTAATATAATAATTAGTCATCCAAGAGTCATAATAATCTGGGGTAGCCATATTATATTCTTGGAATTTTATATCCATAACTTTAGATACTTCTTTAGCACAACCAAATAAGGTGGCAAAGACTAAGTATTTTTCCCAGAGAGTTATCTCCGGAACTTCTTTATCCGCAAAAGAGCCAAATTCTTTTAAGAACTTTTCTAAAGCTTTCCATTTCTTATAAGCAAGAGCTCCTTCATAAGTCTTTTTAACCGGAATAGTATACCAAATAGAGACAATGATAATAGCAAGAAGTAAGACTAAATAACCAAATATGGCGGATTTATACATAAGATTAGCGGCCGATATATAGATACTCATCACAAGACTAATAATACCAAGTCCCAAGAGACTAGAAGTAATTAGGGCTTTTCCCATATCTTCAGTAAAGCTTTTTACATACTTATAGATAGCATAACCAATTAAAAGGAGAAAGCCAATGATGAATAACGGTGGGAAGAAACAACAGATGAAGAAACCAACAGATAGTACAATCCAGAAGGTATTACTATTCTTACCAGTATTTTTTACATTAGTCTCATAGTAGTTACGGGCCATAGCATCTTCTAATGCTACTCTCTTATAGTCATCATAATACTTAGTAACACTCTTATAATTAGTCCTGGCATTTCTTTTCATCTCTTTAGTAGTAATACTACCTTGATGATTAAAAATCAAATCAACTAAGTAAGATTCTTTAGTCGAAAGGTCTGATTTATCGCTATTAAGAGTAAGATTATAATTCTTATTATCTATTTTTTCTTGCGTAATTACTTTTCTTCTAATTAAGTCCATAATGGTAGCAGACATAGCCTTCTCCGAAATATCCCTATTAAATAAGTAAGATACATCTTCTGGCGTAGCATCATCTGGTATCTCTCTTAAGTATTCATTATTAAAAGGAACTTCTGGGTCTTTTTTATATTTCTTATAAATAACTGTACATAAGTAAATTAGAAATCCGATAAGTCCAAGAGATACACCTAAACGAATATTATTATCTCTTTTCTCTTTTTGTTTTAAAAGTTTATAAAGATTATCTAAACGAGTTTGATACTCCATCTTAATGGTCTCATTATCTAAAATATTAACGGCAGCAGAAGCATTATTATAATTATCCATCGTAAGTTTTTTTTCTAAAGTATCTAAGGTTTTTTTAGCATATTCTTCTTCAATCGTATCTAATTTTTCTTTATAGATAGCTAACTCTTCTATATAAGAAGTCTTAATATCCCCGTCCATTAGGATGTAAATAGCATTATAAGCTTTATTATAGTTTTCTCGGGTAATATCATTTTTAAAATTATTTAGGCACATTAAGGCAGTCTGTTGATTTTTAGCCTCATTTTGTCTTCTTTGTTCATTAGCTTCTTCCGCTTTAATCTCTTCATAAGCAAGAATTTTATCTAAAGCATTGATGTTATATTTCTTAGTTGATGAATTAATCACCCTTGGATTAAAGGTACTTCTAATATCAATTGCGGTGTAACTAGAAAGATTAGTAATAGTAAATGTTACTTTCTCTTGGTTATCTATTTTAATTAGACCATTTAAAGGTCCATGCGCCCACGCTCTTAAGTCATTGGTATTGCCAGGAATATTTAAGGTGATATTTAAGTAATCAATATCTTCAACAAACTCAGAGCCAACAGCATTCCACCCGACCTCGCCAACATCATTAAACAAAATAGCCATATTCTTAAGACGATATTTTAAGTAAAAAGCTTTGTGTTTACGAGAAGGATTATAGATTAAGACATTTTTACCTTTATAATTAGAAGAACTCGTATAAACGCCATAATCTCCTTTAGAAGCATCTTCATCTTCATTAAAAGTATCGATATCTAAAGAGTTAAAGTTTCCACTAAAAGAGGTACTAGCGGAACCGATTTTTAAAATCTCTAGACCATTACCATTATGGATAGTGGAGCCGCCAAAGACTTGGGCATTCGGATTAAAAGTAGCAGCACTTGGATTAGTAAAGTTTATTTTTCTTTCAAAGCCATTATAAGAACCACTTAAAGTAAAGTATTCTTCGACTAATAAATCCCCATTACTTTCGATAGTAGCATTTATATAATATTTTTCCACACCATCTGCTAATACTAAGATGGGTAAAAACAAGATAATTGTTAAAAGTCCTAAAAATTTTTTCATATCACACCTATATTTCTAATTACTTTAATTATATCATAGAAATTTTCTAATATGGAATATAAATACTACTTAATTATATAATTTATTAGGTGGGGTTATGTTTAATAATATTAAAAGAAAATTAATTATTTCTTTTTTGACACTTTTTGTCTTAACGATAGTTTATTTATTTCCAAGTGAAGAGAGTCCTAAAAAAAATATTATCTATAAGGATGTTAATTATACTAATGTTTATCTTCTTAATAAGGATTTATTAGTAGAGACTAGCATCGTAAGTAAGGCAACATCGAACGATATTATAAGTAATATTAAAGATATTCTTAGTTCTTTAACTGTTAATAGTGAGAAAAGTAAATACTTGGATAATAATTTTAAAGCCTTAATACCAGAGGGTACTCGTATCTTAGATGTTTCTTTAGATAAAGGGTTATTAAAGATTAATTTTAGTAAAGAAATCTTAAATATTGATGCTTCTTTAGAAGAGAAAATGATTGAGAGTATTATCTATTCTTTAACGAAGTTAGATGGTGTTGAAAAAATTATGATCTTTGTAGAAGGAGAAAAGTTAGATAGTCTTCCCCATAGTAAGAAGGCTTTACCTATAGAACTTACTAAGTCTTATGGGATTAATAAAGTCTATGATGTTAATAATATATTTACAATGGATGTTTTAAATCTTTACTATTATATTAATATTGATGATAATTATCACTTAGTACCAGTTTCAATATTTACTAATAATAGTGATGATAAAGTAGAAGTAATTATCGAAGAATTAAAATCTTCTCCTATTCATCAATCGAATTTAATGAGTTTTTTAGCTAGTAATGCTACGCTTTTAGATTATGAAATCAAGGAAAATACAATTAAGTTAGAATTTAGTAGTTATATTTTAGATAATTTCTTTAGTGAAAAATTAATTGAGGAAGTTAAGTATGCTATTAGTGCTTCTTTGGGTGACACTTTAGGGGTTAAGGAAGTTAATTTTTTTGTAAATGGGGAGAAAATTTAAGAGTTTTTGCCTTTTTTTATACTTTTACCTAATTTTAGACTTGCAAATCATTTATATTTAGTTTATAATTTTAAATGTGCTGATTGATATGTTTCCATAGCTCAGCTGGATAGAGCATACGCCTTCTAAGCGTACGGTCGAGTGTTCGAATCACTCTGGAAACACCATTTAGAAATAAGGCCCCGTTAAGACGGGGTTTTTTAATACTTAATTTTAAAAAAAAAGAAGAACTACACAGTCATTAGCTCTTCTTCTTTTTCTTTTTGTTTCTCATCAACAATCTTATTATATTTATTAATTAGGTCTTGAACTTCAGTAAGACTACTCTTTTCTTGATCTTCCGGAAGTTCTAATTTTTTAATCTCGTTATTAGCATCTTGTCTAATATTTCTTAAAGCTACTTTTGCATCTTCACTTAAAGCTTTAGCTTGTTTAACATATTCTCTTCTTTTATCTTCTGTTAAAGCAGGAATAGTTATAATAATCATTTCCCCATTGTTAGTTGGATTAATTCCTAAGTTAGCCGCTATAATCGCATGTTCAATATTTTTTAGGGTACTACGATCAAATGGCTTAACAAATAATTGACGAGCTTCTGGTACCGTAATATTAGCAATGCTACTAATGGAAGTTGGGGTGCCGTAAAAATCAACCATAACGCCACTTAACATAGCGGGATTAGCGCGTCCAGCCCGAATATTGATGTAGCGTTCTTCTAAGTTTTCAATTGCTTTCATCATTTTCATTTCTGTTTCATCTAAGTTCATAATTTTCTCCTTTAATTTTTAAATATTTACAGTATCATTATAAGTGATATGACCGTTATTTACAAGCACATTCATCTTAACATTAGCATATTTATCTAAGTATAACTGGTACTTTTCAATGGTTACTTCATTAGCACTTTCATACTTTTCTTTAGATTTGGCAATGTCATCATCAGTTACGGAACCAATCTTTTTAATTTCTTCATCACTTAAAAGAAAACCAGTATCTTTACTAAAAGTATAATATTCTAAGTAAGTTGCTCCTTCTTCTTTAGTAATATTAAGATGACCATAACTAACTTCTAATGTTAAGTAATCATCGCCATTAAGAGTATTATACTTAAGAAAATCAGCTTCATAGATATCTTCGGAGCCAATTTCATAGACAATATCATCTTTATTAATAGAAACATCACTTAGTTTAACGATACTTTCTTTAGCTTTAATCATTCTTTTATTAAGATTATCCTCTAAGGATATAGCCTCTTCGTTATTAATATTAAGATGTATTGTGGGATAACTTAAATCTAAGGCATAAGAAATAATATTATCATCGGTATAATATATATAGTCTTTAGAAGTATCTCTTCTTATTTCTTGATGACTTTTATCTTTTAGAGAATTATATTTATTCTTAATTAGAAAGTTACCTCCTATTAAAAGGAGAAAAATAACTAAAATAAACAAACTAATACTTAAATAATTATGCTCTTTCATTAATTATAATCAACCTCACTTAGATAGACATTAATCTTATTTTTAAAAGCACTAATGGCATCACTATTCCAGTAGGTAGTAGGATTCATATTATAAGATACTAAACTAGTCTCATCATCATAATTAATAACCTTGCCATCTTTAACAAATATTAAAGCGGGCGTAAATAAATATTCGGCCCCCATATCGGTAATTTTTAAATAGGTACTTAATAAGTCTTCAATCTGTCTAAAATTTTTAGTCTTTTTAGTACGATCTTCAATAACATCGTAATAATACACTTTGGTAATATTATTTTCTTTTAGAATAGGATAAAGTTGTTTTACATATTCTTGCATCCAAGCGTTACTAGAAAATCCGACTAAGATAATACCTGTTTCGTTGTTTAAAATCCTTAATACTTTATTCGAACCAACATAGACAAAGGGATTGTCATTGGGAATGGTTTGGTATTCTTTACTAAATCTTTCTCCATCCGAAATCGTACTACTAAAGTCTTTTTTACCTAAGTAGATAAAGCCCCAAATCAAAAGAGCAAATAAAATTAAATATATGAAATTTCTTGTGATTTTTTTCATTAAACATACTTCCTAATCTTTAAATTTAAACACATAGCCTTCGATTTCAACATCATCTTGGAGGGTAGCACCAGCATTTATTAAGGCTTCCTCTACTCCCATTCCTTTTAATTTTCTAGAAAAACGAGCGATTGATTCATCTTCCGTAAATTTAGTCATCTTAAATAATTTAGATATTTCATCCCCAGAAACTTGCCAGATGCCATTAACTTTTTTAATGGTAAAAGGACAAGTATTTTCATATTTATAAACAACATGGGAAGCATAATCTTCTTCATCATAAAGTTCTTCTGGTGAAACTTCTTCCACCATATTCATTAGCGTTTCCATAGCTTCATCTATATTTTGCTGATACATAGCTGAAATAGGAATAACCAACGTACTCGGATACTTTTCTTTAAATTTAGCTAAATTATCTTCTGAACCAGGTAAATCCATCTTATTAGCAAGAACAACCATTGGCTTTTTAGCTAATTTTTTGCCATATTTTTGAATCTCCGTATTAATAATTTGGAAATCACTAATGGGGTCGCGTCCTTCACTACTACCCATATCAACTACATGGGCAATAATTTTAGTGCGTTCGGCATGTCTTAAAAATTTTAGCCCTAAACCAATACCCTCAGCAGCTCCTTCAATTAAGCCGGGTAAATCAGCCATCACAAAACTGCGATTGTCTTTTAATCTAACGACTCCTAAGTTAGGGGCTAGGGTCGTAAAGTGATAAGCTGCAATCTTCGGTTTAGAAGCACTTATTACGGATAAAAGAGTCGATTTACCAACGCTTGGAAAACCAACAAGCCCAACATCTGCTAAGACTTTTAACTCACACTTGATAGTTTTTTCTTCTCCTGGTTCGCCATATTCACTAGTCTTAGGAGCAGGATTATCATGCGTAGCAAAAGCTTTATTACCACGGCCACCACGACCACCGGCTGCTACCGTAAATCTTTGTTTATCATGAATTAAATCAACTAAAACTAAATTAGTATTAGCATCATAAACAGTCGTTCCTTCAGGAACTTTAATAATGACATCTTCGGCATCTGCACCAGTTCGGTTAGAGCCTTTACCATTCTCGCCTTTTTCACCCTTAATAATTTTATTATATCTTAAGTCTACTAAAGTTCGAAGTCCTTTATCTACTTCAAAGATGATACTAGCACCATGCCCGCCATTGGCCCCATCTGGTCCTAAATTAGGCATACATTTCTCATGATGAAAAGATGTACAACCATCTCCTCCTTTACCAGCTATTAATTTAATTGTTATCTCATCTACAAACATTGTAGTCACCTTCATTTCTTATTTATTTTACCAAAAACTAGAAGATAAGTCTAATTATTTTAAAGTAGTCTTCTCTTTGTGAATGCATCTTATCATTATTTTTTTTATTTGTCTAGAGTTTATCTTATTTTCCAAGAAAAAAACTATGCGTTACATAAAACGATTCATTTGACGCATAGTTTCTTTAATTTGTTTTTGGGATGGTTTTCTTCCCATACTACTAAACATAACTTCAATCATCTTTTCATTAATAGGAGGATTCTTTTTCATTTCTTTTTGAATTAGTTTTCTCGCTACTACAAAACCAATTATAAAGCCAATTACAAGTCCTAGTAAAATTAACAAAATATCATGTAACATAATTTCATCTCCTATTTAGGATTTTACTAAACTTTTATTTTTTAAGCAATACTTTCTACCCAAAAATAGTCTTGATTTTGAAAATCACAAGCAAAAAGATTCCGATTAGACTTTAATTTATTAAAAAATTCTGGTTTGGGAGATGTTGTTTCCATTATAAGATAGGCATTTCCTATCTTTAGTTTAGTCTCTTCATCATTATAATAATTATTATAGATATGAGTATTCATAAATTTCGTATAGTGGTCATTATTTCGATAACTGGTAAATAAATAGTTATTTAGTTCAATCTTATTAATGGGACTTACCATCTTCTCATACATATTAATGCCATACTCTTGATCATTGGTATTTAATAGATATATATTTTGAAAAGTCTTGAAAAGATTATAAGGACAAAATCTCGTTAGGGTTTTAAATTCATTATTAATATTAAATATATAAAATTTTCTCAAAAATCATCACCTATTATGAGTATAATTCTTTCTTGATAAAAAATATGTCGAAGTAAAGTTTAATTCTTCATAATAAATATAATTTGCTTTTCTTTAATTAGTATCGGTAGTAGGTTCTGATATTACCACTATCTTAGACTTAAAAACTTTTTTCATAACATCATCTAGGGTCGTAGCAGCCTCATCCATCCAAAAGGATACCTTATAATCTGCCGAGGCATCGGGCATTAAAATTCCCTCACTAAGAGTATGGGATTCAATACTATCTTTAATACTAGTAGTGGTACTAGGATAATTAGCTAAGATTTTCTTAGCCTCATCATTTACTTTGGTGGCAATCCATTTACTGGCTAAAGTACTCTCTTTTAAGCTTTCTAGGTTTACATAATAATGGGCCGCTATGGTACAATTATTGTGAAGGGTAAAAGTAAAGGGAGTTAATTTGGCTCCTTGTTCATCAGTTATAGGATAAGCATTAGTTAAATTTATTTCTCCGGATTGGTTAATTAACTCAACGCTAAAACATCCCGAGGTTGCGTTATTAGAATTCGTTTGTATTTTTACTAGTCGCCAGTAAGCATAGGATGATCCTAAAGCGGTAAGACCAACTAAAGCAATAGTTAAAACTGATAGTATTGCGATATAGCTAGCGGATATTTTATTCATTATTTTCTTATTCATGTCAAACTCCTTTATTATTAACTATTAATAAAATAGCACACTATTTATTAAAAGTAAATCATCTAGCGGATAATAAAGTCAAAAAAAATCTACACTATCTTAAGTAGTATAGATCTAAAAAGGCCGATATAGTCTTAGTATCTGTAAGACCATTAAAGGTATGAGTGACATTACCATTCTCTATAATATAAGTAATTGGCGTCCCATAAAGGGCTATAAAGTCGCCAATATTCTCATTATTCTTAAGATTAGAAATATTTACCTCGTAAGCATTAATTCCTAAATTGGTTAAAGACTCTCTTAAATTAGGTAAGAAAGCTTCACAATAAGAGCACCCGGTCTTAGTAACCACTAAAATACTTCTTTTAGAAGTCTTAAAGAGATTGGTGAAATCCTTATAATTTAGTGTTGTTATGACATCTTTAACCTCTGGTAAGGTATCTAGAGTAACTTTAATATTTAAGTCCTTAATAGGAATTGTATCAATCTGATAAGCATGAGATTCGCTAGCTTCAATATTAACATTAACAGCATTTTCTGCAGAACTATTATTCTTTAGAAGATAATAAACTGTATAGATAATAAGTCCCAGCGCTAGCAAACTCAAAAAGATAACAATTACTTTTTTAGTTTTATTATTCATTAAGCATTCTCCTTTATTTTTAATGATTGGAAGACTTTCTTCCATAAGTCTTTACTTGAGTAATTTAAGATTCCTACTTTATAAACTCTAATTCCGTATTTAAATAAAACTAGACAACTTATAAATAAAATCAAGGCTGATATTACCAAATCAATTAAACTTGTTTCTCCTAAAATATAAGTGATAGGAGCCACCATCGAAGAAAGAAATGGTAAATAACTAATTATCCGAATAAAAATGGAACCTTTGAAAGCTGAGGCCATAATACCAATATAGTATCCTAACATTAAGACTATCATTAATGGGGTTTGAAGTTGTTGGAAGTCTTCGGCCGAGGTAGTCATAGATGCTAATACACCAGCTAAAGTAGCATAGATAAAGAATGATAATAAGAAGATAATTATTAAGATGGGGGCTCCTTTTAATAAAATATCAAAGGTTCCACTTATCTTTAAAGATTCTACTAAACTACCGATAATATTAGACTTACCACTTCCTAAAGATAACCCGCCATGAATTAAAATTCCTATTATACTATAAGTAAATAATAATAAAGACTGCAAGATGACAAATATCGAAGAACTAGCAATTTTTGTTAAAAGGTGAACTTTCGCAGGAACATTCGATATAATTATTTCCATTCCCCGCGTGGTCTTTTCATCATTAATCTCGGCTCCAATCATCTGGACTAATAAAACAATTAGCATAAAAAATGGGACCAAGAAAACTATTAAACTCATGTTGGTGGCATCTTCACTAGCCGTTATTTCTTTTTCATTAGTAACCACTCTATTAATACTAATGGGACTAGTAATTTTAGCCATTTCTTCACTAGATAATCCATTATAATTTAGAGCCATACTAGTTTTCATACCCGTTAAACTAGCACTTAAAAGATTATAAGTTATAGTATCTATTTTATTATAAGAAATGATATCGGCTTTTAAATATTCTGTAGCATCCAAGTTAATATTTACAATAATATTATTTGTATCCTCTATTTTTTCTTTTAGAGTATCAACACTATCATTAGAATATGCTATCTCATAAGTTCTTTCATCATTTAAAATTTTTTTATTAGTTAAAAAGTAAGAATTAAAACCTTCTAAATAATTATTATCCCCTGTTAAATAAATATTTACAGTATCTTTAAAATCGCCCCCAAAAACATTAATTATTTTATCAATATTAATAACGCCAATTAAAAGAAGACAAATTAAAACATTAACTATTTTAAACCATTTCGTATCCATCTTTTTCTTAAGACTTTGTTTTATCAAAAACCATGCTTTATTTTTCATATGCTTCCCCTACTTTACTGATAAATATTTCATTTAATGTTGGTTCTTCAACACTGAATTTTGTTACATTATCCAAAGTTTTAACAACTTCAAAGACTTTACTAATAATATCTTCACTTTCAATCTTAATAATGTATTCATTATTACCAATTTCTTTAACAACTTCTAAAACTCCGGGTATTTTTTTAATTTTTTTCATATCGCCATCGGCACACAAATGAATATTTTTCTTACGATATTGTTTCTTTATATCTTTTAAGTTGCCTTGTAAAACGCTCTTACCATGAACTAAAATAACTAATTCATCACAGAATAATTCTACGTGTTCCATGCGGTGTGACGAAAAAATTATTGCTGTCCCTTTTTTCTTTAACTCATTAATGGTTTTCATAAATTCTTCGACGTTAATAGGATCTAAACCACTAAATGGCTCATCTAAGATAAGTAACTTAGGTTCATGCAAAATAGCCGTAATAAACTGTACTTTTTGTTGATTACCTTTACTTAATTCTTTTATCTTTCTATTTTTATACTCACTTATCTTAAATCTTTCTAATAAGACATCTAATCTTTTTTCAATAGTTTTCTTATCCAAGCCTTTTAAAGTTCCATAAAAAATAGCTTGTTCTAAAACTGTAAGTTTTAATAAAAGACTGCGTTCTTCGGTTAAGAAACCTATTTTATCAGTAACACTATAATCTATAGGTTTACCATCTAATAAAATCGTTCCTTCTGTTTTATCTAGTAAGTTAATTATCATCCTAAAAGTTGTAGTCTTTCCGGCTCCATTAACTCCTAAGAGGCCAAAAATCTCACCATCATTAACGGTAAAAGAAAGATTATCAACTGCTAAGTGATTACCATAATACTTAGATACATTCTTTAATTCCAACATATTATTCCTCCGTTTTAATTTAATCATAAAAATTTCAAAAAGAAAAGTTCTTTAGAAAATAATATTTCCAAGACTATAGATTCTTTCAAAGTCTTTAGGTATTTGCTGATAGGTATTGGTACTTACTATTCTTTGATAGTCTTTTAATCTAATAGATGTTATTCCTTTTAAGAAGTTATCAACTTCATTTGAATTTATCTTCATCTGATAAGGGTGATAAGTCAAGATTTCATGATTATTATTATAAATAGTAATAGGATTATAAAAGTCAAAGAGATAATAATTATCATTCTTAAAGATAATATTAAATCCATATAATTCGTGAATATCATTGTCTTTGTATTCGCCAATTAAATGAAAAGCATCGTATCCTAAAAGAGTTAAGATATTAGTAGCTAAAAGACTATACTCTAGGGAATCAGCCACATTCTTATGTTTTAAATCATTAATATCAGGAATATTTAAATAATTAGGCATTCTAATGGTTAAAAAGGTTTCTTTCTTTAGAGTTCTACTAGTCTTTTGACCAAAAAATTCTTTTAGAAAAATAGGAATCTGAAGAATTGCTTCATTACTATTTAGAATTTTCTCTTCTTTTAAAAAGTTTATAAAGTCATAAAGATAAGTATCATCTTGAATAGAATAATAATTATTATCTAAGTCATAATATATTTTAACATCATCAGGAATAAAACCATAAAGAGGTTTAGAATAGGTACTTAAAGTTAAATATCCTAAAGTCTTATGCGTTTTATAAGTATTTTTTAAATATTGAATAGTCTTTTTAACTTGAAAAAGCATGTCAGCTTCTGGTAGCTTTATAATCTCTAAGATATCCTTATTTTGCATAACTTCACCTCAAGTAGTCTCTTCTTTTAGTATTGTAGCATAATGTCTCTTAAAGATAAAGAAAAAACCTATCAGAGTTCTGATAGATTTTAAGAAAAAATAATATGTCTGTCAAACATATTATTTTAGTTGTGGATTTCCTAATATAAGATTCATATTGACAGATAAAAGTCTTATATTTTTATCAATATTCCACATATGCAGCATATACTTAATAGATTGATAAACGAGGCAATGTGCAAAATAACCATCAAAGGGTTTTAACAAAAAATCATTAAATAAATATAATATATATTTACTTGTAATATGTATAAGAATAAATCTTATACCCAATAGCACTTCCTCTACTATTAAGTGATTTAATCATACCATGATTTTTTTATTTTGGCAAGTACTTTTAGTAAATTTTTTTATAAAATTTTTAAAATATTTTCATACTTTAAGGAAGCTTCTAAAAGATAGTCCTTTTTTCTTAAGGAATCAAGGAGATTTTTAGGAATACTTTCATAACCATAGTAGATGGCCGCAACCGCGGATGTTAATCCTCCAAGACTAGAAGCTTGATTACCTAGATTAACAGAGCCAATTAAAGCTTGTTTAAAGGAAGCACTGTTAATTAGACAATAAAAGAAAGCTTCTAGGGTATCTACTATATAATTATTAGAGCTAATCCGCTCTAAAGAATAGATATAAACATTATTCTTTAGAATATTATCAAACTCTTTAATGGTCTCATTTTTAAAATATAAAGTATAATCTAAAGACTTTAACATACTATAACTAGCTAATTTGTCTTTTCCATGTAAAAGGAATAATACATATCTCGTAAAAATATAAGAAGCCATAATAGCTATTTCGTTTTGATGGGTAATAGAAGTAACATTTTTAACTACAGAATAGATATCATAATTTCGGGATTTTGTATAATAAAGGTAAAAAGCAACAGGAATCATCCGGGCTAAAGGTTCATTACCACAGTCACTATATCCATCACCCCCACATTTAGGAGCATCAATCTTTAGATCGAAATACTTACTTAAAGCATGTTTAGTCGTAAAATCAATATCGATTAAGGTATCGGTAGCGGTGTATTTAGCTGTCTTATACCAAAGAACCATATTATCAGCAATTTTGTTATAGTCCATTTTCTCTTTTTGAATAACGGCATCCAAAAGTGCTAAGATGCTGCTAGTTCCACTACTCCAAGTTCCAATAGGTAAATCGGCAAGTTGGGTTAATTTGGTAACAGGATTAGTTAACAATTTTTCTCTGCTTTGGTAATTTAGGGGAAGACCAAAGGCTTCGCCCAAGGCATATCCTAGGATAGCAGCACTTATTTTACTGTACATATTACACTTTCTTTCTAAGGCAAAAAAGTAAGCCTTTTTAGGGGCTTATTGATATTTTTTAAAGATACTTTTTTTTATAGGAATTATCTCTTCGGGTTCAATTCTTTCGTTTTGTAATAATTTCTTTCCATTAGTAGTAAGTAACTCTTCCATATATTCTTCAGAAATAATATTTCTGAGGATTTTTTTAAGTCTAGGAATATCTTCATAGAAAGTATCAGTCTCATGATGAATATCACTACTTAGAAAAGTAATCATATGATGTTTTAAAAATAATTCTAAAGTCTTTTTAGCTTCTTTACCATAACGGCTAAATAAGGAACCAATATTACTTTGAAATAATGCTCCTGCTTCGATTAACTCTTCAATTCTTTTAGGATTTTCTTTTAAGAAGTAATATCGTTCAGGATGAGCAATAACAGGAATATAGCCATTACTCTGTAAATCAAATAAGATTTGTTTAAGAGCCTTATATTCATTATTCATCGGTAACTCAAAAAGGACATACTTAGTATCATTAAGAGAAGAAAAGACCCCTTCTTTTAATTTTTTCACTAAAGAATCATCAATATAAATCTCATTACCCAAATAAAGATTTAATGGAATATTTTCTTTTCTTAAAGTCTCTTTTAAGTCATTAAGCAACTCTTCATTTTTCTTTTTAGAACTATTATAAGCACTACCTAAAATATAATGAGGCGTTAAAACGATATCTGTTATCCCATTTTCAGAGGCTTTCTTTAAGATAGCTAATGATTCCCTCTTAGACTTAGAGCCATCATCAATATTAGGTAAAATATGACTATGTAAATCAACCATAAAGAGTCCTACTGATAATACTTACTGTAGTAACGATCTTTTGATGAAGGGAATTTATTCAATATAACTCCCGCAATTTTATTTTCAAATTGGGCTAAAGCTTTCTTAGTATTTTGTAAATATTCAATAGGTGTAACCTTATAAGCCGAGACGATTACAATCTTATCTACTAAATCAGCCATAATAATAGAATCTGTTAAGCCTCCAACTGGAACGCCATCATAGATAACTAAATCATACTTACTCTTTAGGATTTTAGCAAGTTGTCTATTTTTCTCTGATGCTAATAATTCACTAGGATTAGGGGGCACGATGCCCATTGGCAAAACATAAATATTTTCATACTTAGTCTTTTTAATATATTTTTTATAGTTTTTATCTACATCGTCTAAAAGTAAGTTTGATAAGCCTAATTCATTATCAACATTAAAGATTTTGTGTTGACGACCACGACGAAGGTCGCAATCAACAATTAAAACTTTAACGCCAGCTTGAGCGAAGGCAATAGCTAAATTAGCACAGATAAACGACTTACCTTCACCACTAAGAGAACTTGTCATTAAAATTGATTTAACAGGTTCATCAATTGAAGAAAATAAAAGGTTGGTACGAATAGTTTTAACAGCTTCCGCAACCCCACTTTTAGGGTTATTAGCGACAATTAATTCATTATTCATTTTCTTTTTCCTTTCTTTTCTTTAGGGACGTACTTCAATGGGACAACACCAAGAGTTGGTAACCCAATCTTTGTTTCAATCTCATCGGTACTCTTAATAGTTGTATCAAAATAAAACATTACAAAGATAACGGCACATGATAAGACAACCCCAATTAACATTGCAAGCACTACGGTCTTTAATAAGCTTATATTATAAGGGTTATTAGAGACCTCTGCATAATCAACAATAGCGACGTTTTTAATACTATAGTATCTAGCAACATCATTACTAAATACTCTAGCAATCTCATTAGCAACATCCTTAGCTACTTCTTTATCGGCACCGTTAACCGAAATACGAATAATTTCCGTATCATCTTCCGTGGTAACATTTACCATCTTCTTTAATTCATCAGTAGTCATATTCAAATCTAAATTATTAATAACTTGATTTAGAATGCTATGTGATTTCATTATGACACGGTAATTAGATATTAAGTTTTTATTCAAAGTAATATCACTTTGGGTAATAGATTGATTAATATTAGTATTTTCGTTATTAGTGGTCAAAACCATTGTCGTATAGGAGTTATAAAGAGGAGTTTTAAAAAATATTGTATAAACTGCTCCAAAAACTACACACACTACGGCCGCAAGTGCCACCATAAACCATTTACTCACAAAATAATCAAATAATTCTTTTAAATTTATTTCTTCCATATAAAATCCTCTCAACTTCCAATATTATATAATAAATGGTCATCTCTTTCAAGATAGAAAAACCACAATTACTTACGATTTGTAACTGTGGTAGAACGCATTTCATCTTCGATTTTACTTGTGTTGGCACTAACTTTTAAAATACAATATAAAACCAATAAAATAATGAATATTAGTATAATAAACATAGTTTCTCCTTTAGTCTTATTATAACAAATACCCCATTTTAATTAACTAATTATCGTTCGACAAATATCGACATTTTCTTTTAAAATACCTCGTATAAATGATAAGACCTATTAAGGAGCCTGATCCATCAATTAAGGTATCTAAGACTTTAGCCGTTCTTCCCGGAATAAAAATCTGATGAATTTCATCACTAATCGCATAAAGATAACAAATAATTAAAGCAACTATAAGCATTCTTTTATTTAGTTTACCATAGGTACTTAAATAATTTAAAACCAAGATTCCTAAGATTAAGTATTCCGTAAAATGAGCCATCTTTCTTATATAAAAGGTACTATCTTCAACCTTTTTCTTAACTTCCGTTCGCGTATATTCTTTATTTGTTACATTAGTGGCAACATTTACGATGGCACTGGTAACAACATTACTAGTATTTGTTGATTTAACACCATTTTGATTAGAAAAGCTAAAGATAACAAACATCCAAATGATAACTAAGATTCCAGCAAATAGTCTTTTATTATTCTTAAGGGCTTTAAAGAAACCAGTACTCATTAGACTTAAGAAGACTCCAAAGATAATACTTATAAGTCCGATTAGATTAATATGTGTTAGAATACTATTAATAAATTCTTTTAAGATATTACTAATGGATTCATTATAAAAAGTAATATCATTTATACTTATAATATTTTTAATATAAAGAACTAGGCCTATAAGAAGGATACCATTAGTAAATAAAGAGACAATAATATTTCGGTCTTTAAAGAGATATCTATTTATGAGATAAGTAATTATAGAGATAATAATGCTAAATACTAAAACTATTTTACTCAAGAGATGAACTTTATTAAATAAAGGTCTTACTTTTTCAAAAGTATTATTATAACTTATTTCTTCTTTATAGATACTAACTAATTTAGTGGCAAGAGTAGTGATGGTATTCTTATTTTCTACTTGAATATTATTAGTCTTAACGTAATCATTTATTCTTTTAGTTAATTCTTCCGTAATAGTGGTCGTATCAGTCTTTATCTCTTTATTAGTATAAAGATTATCTAAGGTCGTTATAATAGTCTTTTTAATATTATCTTTAGTAATAACATTGTCTAAGATATTTTCTTCTAGTCCAGATTGCTCTAAGTAATTAGATACTTCTTCTTTAGTGTTTAAATATAATTCTTGATAGTAGTTATTATTTTCTAAAAGCTCTAGAATATAAGACTCATTAAAGATTGTTAAAAGAAGAATGAGACTTAAAGTTAAGAGAAAGAAACTAATACTTTGGATAAATTTAGTTATATAACTAAGGATTATTTTCATAGATTAGTACCTCTTATCTTTTTAGCATAGACAACATATCTTTTATTACGATACCCTACTCCTCCAGTGGGATAACAAGTATAAAGAAGAATATTTTCGCCATCACTTTCTAAGAAAGTATTAAATTCTTGATCAAGTTCTTTTTCGGTAAAAATAGCCGTCTTAGAGATAGAATAAGTATAGTTACCATAATAGGTATCTATGTTAATCTCATCACCAATATTTAGTTTGTAAAGATTGCCAAAGTATTCTAAACGATTATGGGCAGCAATGATAATAGGTAATCCTTCTCCTGGAAAGAAAGAACCAATATACCGACCAGCCCCTTTCTTTAGAATAGTTAAGGAGTCTCCGTTATAAAGATTAATTGTAATATCGATATTGGGAATATTAATGGTCCCAAATGTATCGCCATAAGCTGGGAGAGGATTTAATCTTTGCGTCGCGGAATCTATTTTTAGACTGATATTGGTATCGCTACTAGGTTTACTAGCTGTTTTGACAGCTACTTTATTAAAAAGATTAATATAAGTAGTTACTTTATCTTTAAGAGTAAAATTTACCAATAGTATCAGAATTGATGCAAAGAAAAAAGCGATTGCTAACTCGCTAACAATCACTTTCCCACTTTTCTTTAGTAAATTAAGCATTTTGTTTTTTGGCTTTAACAGCAATTGTTGCGATTCCGATTACAGCAACTACTGAAGCAATGGTAATTACTAAGTTTCCGTTAGTATATTTAACATCAGTTTTAACATTTACTTTATCATTAAAGAATGCTTTTTCTGGTTCATTTACATAACCAACGAATAATTTTCCATTTTTAATACTTACTGGAACTTTAGTATTAGCGCCAACGTTGTTTACTAGAGCTTTTAGTTCATTTTTAGAACTTGTACTTAACTTAGATAAATCAGTTACATTAGCATTTTTAACGATTTCTACTGCTTTATCTACTTGAGATGCAATATAATCACAATCTGCTTCACTAACTTCATTTTGTTCTAAGTAAGTCTTAACCATATTGGCATTACCAGCTTCTAACTTGTAAGTTACGCCATTAATAGTGTAAGATTTTGTTAGTTTGTCTTTTAATTCATCCTTAGACATAGCGTTTACGCTTACAGTAGTAAGTAGAACTGCTACAAATAAGAATAATACTTTTTTCATATTTTTCATATTCTTCTTCCTCTCTTCTATAGACATTTTACTATTATACTTTTTATTTTGCAAGTTTTCTCTAGTCTTTTTTTTATTTTTTTACTTATTTAAGGCCAATAGTTTAATATGAGTAAATTAATTATGTTCTAAGTAAACTATTTTTAAAAGGGAAAGTTTTTGTACTCGACTACAAAAACTTCTGATTTTCTGATACTTTTTGTACTAATCTATAAGCTATATTAAATTTTTCATAATTTTTATTATAATATCAAGATTACCTTTTCATCTTGATTTATTTATTTCATTACAAATACCTACTACTTTATTAATATAATCATCGATATATTTTCTTTTATAGACATATATGTATGATGGATGTTCAAGGTATACTAACTTGCTTATATCAAGATTATTCTTTTGAAAATATTTACTAACGAAATTATATGTTAATTTACCTAGAACAAATATTATCTTAGGATTTAACTCTAGTATTTCCAAATTTAAATTATTTATACAAGCATTCATTTCTTCTTGATTGGGATATCTTAATTTATTATTTTTATCTAATGGTAAGCACTTAACTAAATTAGTCTTATAAAATCTCATCTGGGGAAGTTTATCTTCAATTAGTTCAATTATTTTGCCGCTATTGGTATCATTATCTAAGGGAATAGATGTACTAATATTATCAACTTTTTTAGCAGAAAGTCCTACCCACATGATATCACAATTTCTAGGAGTATCTAATAATGGTCTTTGGTTTAAACATAGACTACAATTGTTACATTTTCTTAATTTTTCTAATTTCATTAATGTTTTTATCAAGTTCATTATATTTTTCTCTTTTTAACTAAATAATAGCCTAAGGCTCCTAAGCCTCCTAAAGTAACAATACCAGTTCCTATATTAGTATTATCTTCATTCTTAGTATTATCTTCTATATTATTATTTTCTTCTTTAGAATTATCTACAACTGGTTCTTGATACTTTATACTTAGATTATAAGTTTTAGTTTGATTATCCATAGTGCTTAATACTACTCTATAAGTAGTATCTTTATCTATAGTATCTTTATTATCTATTAGTTCTTCTTCATCTTTATAAACTTTAATATTTATTCCTTCTAGGTTATTAATATTAAAGTTTATATTTTTATCATCTATAGTAGTTTCTAAGTTTTCTTTATCTAAGATAATATCTTTGTCATTAAGAGATAAGTCTAATATATAATTTTCTAAATTAACTCTTCTAGTAATATTTAGTATATAGTCTTTTTCTTTCTTAGAATTAGTAATAGTTATTTTAATTTCTCTTACTTTGTTTATTTCTAAGTCTTTAAGATTACCATTAATCTTAATAGTAGCATTCTTATCTTCAGGTGTTACTTCTAGATTAATATTTTCTTCATAGGTAGTATAATCCATAATATCTTTAATATTATCTATAGATTCATTATTTATTAGAATACTTTTTATCTTTAGATTAACACTCTCTTTTTCTTTCGTATTAGATGAAGAATTACTATTGGAATTGTTCTTTTTTGATGATGAACTATTATTAATTGTTAGACAAGGTGGAGTAACGGGACTTCCTGATGGATAATATCCACTTTTATGACGAACTGCTTTATGCCAATGACCATCGCCATGTTGACCATACATAATTCCATCACAGGTTATTATGCTACTACTTCTTAGTTTGCCTGAGGTTGCTAAGACCTCGTTATAACTAAAGATAGTTATACTACTTAATAGGATATACCCTATTACTTTTACTACTCTTTTCATATTTAATACCTATCAAAACTAACTCATATAAGTTATATTTTATCATAAATATATTGGTTATTAAAGACTTAAAAAAGCCATTTCAACTCTCGATAATCTAGTGGTGAGCTAAATTTTATCAATCTTAGGTTTTAAGAGGCTTCAAGGCCTCGTTTTTAATATTTTAACCTTCATCGTATTTTTTACGGCTGATACCCTTTATTTTTCTATTTTTTTTGAATTCCTATCTTTTTTAGTTATGCCACTCAATTTACTATTCATAATATACAATATACTTAATCTTAGAAATGCAAAGTTTTTATATCCAAAAGCCACTCTTTTTATTACTTTTATCTTATTATTTAATCCTTCCGTAAAACCATTTGAAAATCTTTCATCTATAAATGAATTCACTATGTATGGCAGCCAATTTTTTATTGTATTTGCTACCTCAACCATTTCCGGAATGCTGTAGTCATATACCATTTCTATCCATGATTTTATTTCCTCTTCAGCATGGTCATAATCGCTATAATTGACTAAATCTAAAAACATCTCTTTTAATATATATGCATCATTTAAATTGCTATTTATATTCAATAATTCTCATTTTAAATCAATTTTTAATATCTCTATATAATGCTTATTTTTATATATACATGTGTAAGACCACCAATCAATGTCATTGCTATATTTTCTGAGCAAACTAACATTCTTTTTATTTTTTAATAATCTATATTCTTTGTTGTTATATCCGAAACTTTTTTGACATCTTATTCTAACTTTATCTAGCGCATCCATTATATATCTAGTATAATGAAATCGATCTACTACGTACTTAGCTTTAGGGAACATTGCTTTTTGTACTAGTAGATATGGTTCATACATATCTGATACTATGTATTCCACTGAGTCTCTATTATTGCAATGTGTAAAGTAGCTTAATAGAGATTCTTTTTTTCGTTCAGGTAATACATCTAAACATTTTCTGTGTATTAAATCATTTAAAACGAAAGAATATTTTCCACAGTCAGTATCTGCTTTAAATTCATCAAATGATAATACTTTTGGCAAATTAATAATATACTTCGGATAATTACTCATCCTTGTTCAAAAATTTTTCTAACTGTACCTGGGCTTAAACCATTATCCTTAGCAATGTAAGCAATGCTTAAATTATAATTAAGTAAGTACTTTAAAATTTTTTGCTCTAACTTATTTGAGATAGTTTTATCTTGATTATTCAAGTCTACTTCTTCGGTAAATTTCTTTTTACATTTATGACATATAAATCTCTTTTTGGTAATTAATATCCTTGTATCTTGCTCAAATAACTTCAAATATTTAAGCACGATTGGTTTTAAAGTATCGTGAACACTTGAAGTATACTCGTTACAAATTGGACACCTTTGCTTATTGTTTTTACTTATAACCGATATAACTTTTATAATTTTATTACCTTCCTTTACCTTATTTACAGATGTAATATTATAATTTTTAAGATTTAAAACTTGTTCCAAACTTTCCATTTTCCATAACCTCATTTCTAAAATGAGTTTAACAAAAGGAGACAACTTTCTTCAAGTCATCTCCCCACTAAATTATCGAGCTTAACAATAAAAACTCCCCAGTAAATTTCAAAAAAGGGAGTTACAAACTCCCCACTAAATTATCGTGTTTAACAAGAAAAACACCCAAGTAGATTATCAAGAGCCACCATTTTTAAGGTCATCCTATCTGCAACATATCAATTTCTTCACTTTTGATTTTTTAAAAATTTATTTTTAACTTTATAAAAAGCAGTAATCAAAAATGATTTATTTAATATGATACAGAATGCAATAACAAATAATAAATTAAGAATATTAGCATATAAATTATTAACAAAATACAAAGCAGAACTTATAAAAAAAGCTATAAAGAAAGCCAATATTTTTTTTAAATTCAATTTTATTTTTAAGCATTTTTTTATATCAATATACCTATATATCGCCATTATCAAATAAGCAATCAATGTTGATACTGAAGCGGCATACAATCCAAATTTTTTTATTAATAACAAATTTATCAAAATATTTAAAATTGCTGAAATTATTGTAGTATTTGCAACTTGTTTTACCATTTTTAAAGCAATATATACACCACCAAGTAAACTTACTAAAATATTAAAAATATTTCCTAAAAGAAGAATTGGTATATAATTAAAACCTACTCTGTAGCTTTCACCTACCATTAAATCAAAAACAAATGGTATCATTACCATCATAATAATTGAAAAACTGGCAAATAAAATAAATATGGAATTCATCATATCTGATAAAAACTCTTCGCTGTTCTTATCATTAATGTGCAAACTTGCAGTCTCTTGCCAAGATGTACTAAAAATTGCAAAAACTGTATTAACTATATTTGAAAATTTACAAGATACAGTATATACAGCATTAGCAGCTGTATTTATGAAATGAGTTATTATTGTTCTATCTGAAATATTAACAATCCACCATGATAATTGATTAGGAATCATTGGTAATGAATAAAAAAGTAAATCCTTTATTTTTTTCTTATTTATTAATTTTACATCTATAAATTGATGCAATCTTAAAACTATTGATATATAAATAATTCCTATAACATTAGCTATTGTTGAGGAAATCAAAATCGATGAAGCATTAAACTTAAAAACTATTATTAAAACAAAATTAGATATCAATGTTGCTAACGACATTAATATTGTGGATATAGAATAATGCTTGTTTTTACCAAGACCTCTCAAAAATTGTAATAATATATTAGAAATCATCAATACAAAAACATTACAACATACTACGCCATAATAATTTATTTTTATAATTCTTCGCAACAAGAACATTCCAAAAAGAACTAATATTGTTAGAAAAAATATAATTACCAAAACATTAGTAACTATCTCATTTCTTTCTTTTCCCTTACCATCTTTTCGGCAATCTATCAAAAATCTAAATGTTGCACTATCTAACTTCAACGTAAAAATCGGTACAAATAGCGTTATATATGTCTGAATTAAATCAATAAATCCATAATCACTTGCAATTAAAAATCTTGTATAAAGAGGTATTAAAAGAAATGAAACAAACTGAGTAGAAAATTTTCCTATTAATAAGGTAATTGTGTTTACTATATATTCTTTTTTACTATTCATTGTTTTCCTCTAATATTATTTGATTTATTTTTTGAAAATTTTCATCTACCAATTTAATCATTTTTTTTCTTTTGGTTTCTACCTTTCTTTTGAAATCACTATAATTCTGATTAATTTTTTCATAATTATCGCTAATTTTATCGACATCGGAATAAATAATATCTGTTGTACCCCATGTTTCTAAAAAATCAACTAATTTTTTTATTTTATTTGTCAATGCAAAATGCGGAATTCCATATGAAATTGCGGTTATTGCACCGTGTAAACTAGTTCCTATGTATAACGTTGCATTCTTTAAAATATATAAAGTTTCATAAATATTATTATAATCAAAATAAACGGTTTTTTCATTATTTATTTTATGGTTTATTATTGATAATGGTATTGTATCTTCATGTCCTTGAGCATACCCTATAGGAAGTAAAATACATTTAGCATCATATTTTTCCTCGATTTTTAATATTTCTTCAGTCAAAGATTCAATATTTTTCAAGCCAATAATTTTATTAACTTGTAAAACAAAATATTTTCCAAATCCATCGATAAACTCTTTTTTTGATTTTGAAATGTTCTTTTCAATTTCTTGTTCACTTATATATTTAGAAATTGAAATTACAGAGTCTGGAAACAAAAAAACATCATTCCTTACACTTTTAACTGCATCATATGTTTTATTTTCTCTTATAGAAACATAATCAAACGAATTAATATTATTAATTACAGACGTAACATTGTCTTTATCAGTGCCGAAAAATAAATCTCCACCGACTGTATTATAAATTATTTTGTGAGTTTTAAAATCATTCTTATTAGGAACCCAAGGTTTTAAATAACCTAATCCTGTTTTTTTTCTGCAAATATTTTCTGTAAATGAATTAAACAATCTCCTCATTGACTTAAAATAGAATATCTTAAATTTATTGTTTAAAGTATTTAAGTACATTCCTGTATACCTTGAAGTTAATATTTCACCGCCAACAAATATTACAACATCAACCTCTTTATTTTTTAATTCTGATAAAGCCTTGGTTGAATATCCTTTACATTTTGACATATCAGATTCAAATAAACCATAATAACTAAATTCGATGTTTTTTATATTCAAACTATCAATTATCTGATTGTGCATTATTATTGGCATTAAAATATCACCGTAATTATATCGATCAAAAGCACCAACTAAAGCAATTTTCATTTTATATCCTCCTCATTTATATTCTTTCTCCATTGTTCATAGGAATATTTATTTTTTATTTTACCAGGAATATCAGTATATTTAGTACATAAGAATTTTTTTATATCATTAATATTGTCTTTTCCCATAATAAATACGTTATTTTTATTGTAAAAGTCATAGTTTACAATATTTTTATTATTCGTTATCAACTTTTTCTTATAAAAAATCGACTCTAAACATCTAAGAGTTATACCAATCTGATTATCACCAACAACATCTAATATAGCATTACTTTCAAAAATCATAGTTAGATAATCATAATATGAAATAAAGCCACTTCCAGAGTGTGAAATTATTATATTTGTTTTAAGACCGACAGTTTTTAAGTCTTTTTCAATATCTAAAATAATTTGTTCTCTATTTTTGGCTGCTCCCAAAAAACAAACATCATACTTAATATCTTGATGATTATCTAAAGAATATGGATAATAAAATTGTGGGCTAAATTTCATATTATATTTTTTAGAATCAAATTCATCGAAAGTCCAAAACGAATCAATACTTTTATCGTCTAAAATAAATTTATTATTATCATTAACAACGTTCCAATAATACATTATAACTTTAACATCAGGATTTTTTCTTTTTATATACTGACCAATTTTTGAATTATACGCATTATCCATTAAAATAACGTTATCAACTTTGTTTAAAATGTTTTTCCATTTTCCAAAAAAGAGAAATAATAACCAAGGAAATAACCTTGAACATACTTTTCTAAAGAATGTTATTAATCTGCTATTATCGCTATAAATCAAATAAATTGAATCGTCTTTTACGTAGTCAAAAAAGTATAACTTATTTACAATTAAAAATATGGATTTTTTTTTCATCTTAATTCAACCTCACTTTATTAATAAAAAATTTAAGTAACCAAACAAACAAAAAAAGCACAAAATAATTAAATGAAATTAAAGTAGAAAAGAACAATTCTGAAAAAGGATGCAATATCAAAAGACTCAATGAAATTGCATAGAATATTATAAAAATATTTATATCAAAATTCTTATTTTTTTTAATATTATCATACATAAGTGCAAATACACGTCCTAAAATTAATTGAAATATTATAATTCCAGTCAAACCGCAAGCAGAATACATATATTTATAAGCCGTATAAACGTTGCCAAATTCCAAACCGTTTATTACAACAAATTTTCTACTCAATTCTTCTAATTGTAACAAACCCAACCTTTCCAAAAAATCATAAATTCCCTTAAATATTTCTCGTCCAAAATGAACATAATTATCCATATAATTGCCACGCAGATAATAATCCAAATTAATTATTGGACCAGCAAAATATTTTGAAATATGTTCAAATAAATCTCCGTTAGAATTTCTTCCAAATAATGTCCTAGTTGTTGAAAATATAACAAGTATAATTACAAGACCTATCAAAAATTTTTTTATCATTTTAAAACTAGAAGAAAACCTGCTTCTAAAACTATAGAAAATAACTACTATCATTATTAATGTACTGAGTAAAAAGATTATTAAGTCAAATCTTCCACCGGCTAAAACGGTTAATGGTAAATATAACAGAATTGATATAATATATTTTAATTCGATTTTATATTTTTTTTCTTCACATTTGGCTGCAAACATATTATTAATAAGAATATATACAGAAATTAAAGCAGCGGCCCAATTAAATTTTCTTAGTTGACTGACTAAAGATGGAATATAAGAATCAATACCGTCGCCATAAGCAGTGTTCAATCTATAATTATGCATAATATTTGAAAAATTAGATAATGAGGTAAGACCAACGGCTTTCACAAAAAAATAAGTATATAATAAAAGAATAATAAGTTCTATAACGATAATCCAAAAATATTTTTTTGTCGGACAAATAATTTGCTTTTTTCTTACTTTAACAACACTTTCTTCTTTTCTTTTTTTTAATATAAACTTAAATGGAAAATAGTAAGCAATTCCTAAAAGTATTGCTCCAAAGGTGAGCAAAAAATAGGTATTAAACTCAATAGTTACTCCCCATGCTTTAAAATTAAGCAATAATAGTATTGATGAAAATAAATACGAAAGACAAAACAATGAGTAAGGAGAGAAAAAATCTTTATCTTTTATAAATGAAATACAAAAAAGGAATAGAAAAGTAAAAAATAATAAATAATAAACCATAGCCTCTACCTTTTTTGACCTTGTTTAATAATTTTCTGAGGAATTAAACCTGCAATCAATGGCTTTACTATATAAGGAACAGATTTTAATCTATTTATACCTAGTTCTTTAAATCCATTCTTTCTTACCAACATTTCATTAAATCTATACTTATATTTTTTCTTTTTAGCACATCTAGAATCTTCTCTATAATTAAATAATGGTTCCTGAAAATTATACATTTTCACACCTCTTGCAAACATTCTCATAAAGCAATCATAATCTTCTACTCTTAGCGTTTTTGGTAAATCTCTATACCCATTAACTATATCATATGCACTTCTGCGTGCCATAATTGTTGGATGGGGAACAGCTACTCTATATAAAAAGTCTTCTTTTTTTACAATTTCAGGATATTTTCTCAACCCCCAAATTCCTCTTTCTTTATCAAAAAGATTCATATTTGATCCAACTAATCCATATTCACTATGTTTATCTAAAAATTCAACCTGTTTTTCAAAACGATCTAAGTGTGACTCATCATCATCATCCATCCTAGCAATATATTCGCCGGTAGCAACTTCTAAACAATGATTAAGAGTATAGGCTAGTCCCTTATTACAATCATTTTTGATAAATTTAACTCTTTTATCTCCATCACATATTTCTTTAGCCCATTTAATGCAATCATTAGACGAACCATCATCACATATTATTAATTCAAAATCTTTAAATGTTTGATTTAATATGGATTTTAATGAGATGGATAGCATCTCTTTACTTGGTGTATTATACATTCCCATTATAACTGATATTTTAGCCATAAATCAATTCACTCTACTTTCTTAAAACTTTTTTAGCAAAACTTTTAACACTACTATATACTCCTGTAACAGCCAGTGTTTTTCTAACAAAAGAATTTATTTTTGTTTTAAAATTAGTAGGATAATATTTTTCAAACACATTATCATCATTTATATTTTCAAAAAATCCTTTTCTTTTGTTATTGTAATTAACACTATTAGTCATTTCTTTAACTTTTTTGATTGCAATATTTATATCAAGTTCTTTTAATCTAACATTATCCAAATTTTCTAATAATTTTTCGCCTTTTTCTGATTGAACTAATACCCTTGTTGTACCTTTATCATCATCAAAAGACTTATCTATTTCATTTATATTAAAGCAATCCCAAATGGTTAAATCGCTTACTCTCTTCATAGTTTTAAAATGACAATTATAACAAGTCGGTCTTACTGAGACATCACTAAAAAATGCTCTCAAATATGGATCCGTATCTATTCCTTGACTGTATTTTCCATTATCAGTTTCAACCGTCATCATTGAATACTTATAACCATATTTACTTTTATCTCTAAAATTAATATTCAATATCTTGTTTGCATTCATTTTTTTTAAAATATATCTTTTATATTTTTCAAACACTAAAGGAGACGGAACGGAATGGCACATTATATCAACAAGTATCAAATTTTCATAATCTTTTATTAAATATGCTCTTAACCCTCCAACTTGACACGGAGTACCACTGTAACAAACTAATTTTCCATTATCTAAATATTGTTTTATTTCTTTAAAACAATTATTTTGATTACTTTGAACATACTTAGATTTTCTAAACTTACTTAGTTTGTCAACACTCTCAATCCCAATATGATTTACAACAAAATTATCATCAAAGGCTGCACCATAAACAATGCCATTATTTTTAATTACAAACTCACCAATAGCAGTGAAAATACCACCAGAAGTCGAGTCTTTTCTTATTTCTTCATTACTATTTTGAAATAAATAAGCCTTAGGTTTAAATTCATTTAATTTGGCCTTATTTAATATTGGACATACTTTCTTACACATTCCACAATTAACACATTTTTCTTTATCTACTTCTGGATATAAAAAGCCTTCATTATCTCCTACCATCTTAATAGCATTTTTAGGACATATAGAATAACAAGCAGTACAACCACAGCATAAATCTTTTTCTTCTATTTTAACAAATTTATCTTTTGTTTCTTCTGCTTTATAAGTGATTGAACTTAATAACCACTTCTTTGACTCTTGTCTTATTTTATCAATATTTTTATTAACTTTATTATAATTAATTTTATATTTAATAACTGTATCTACATCTTCATTACCAGTTAATATTCTATTTTTATCAACACCTGCTAAATCTAATAAAGAATCTATTCTAGAATTAGTAGACATTTTATTACTTTCACTATACCTTCTAAAATCAAAGAAAGTCTTATTAAATAATAAACTAAATACCGTTCCATGAAATGAATCTGTACAAACATATTCAGCATTTTTTATTAAATTAATCCATTCTCTTGGTCCTATATCATAAGGAGTTATATCAGCAAATTTATCTGAATACTTAACATATTCATCTGCGTGATTTAACGAAACTATTTTATAGCCAGTCTTCTCCTTTAGTTTTTCAGCAAATTTACGATGTTCAATATTACTTCCTAAAAAGTAACATAAAATATACTTATCAGAAATAATTCTTTCTTTAACAGCCTCCTGTTCCCATTCTTCTTTAGTTAAAAGAATAGTTGGATCACATACCACTTTTGATGAAATTCCATATTCATCACATATCTTTTTGCCTGATTCTTCTCTTACTGACAAGTAATTTATTCTAGATAAGAACTTTTTATATTCATCAGTATACTTATCAGGAATTTTAGAAATGCCAAAAGATGTAGCATAACTTATTTTATTAATATTATCTGGAACCCAGTTTAATGTATAATAATCAGAAACAACATTAACAGGTAACCACAATTGATCTGAACCTACTATAACATCTGAATATTTAGCAGTAGCCATTTCATTTAAAGATTTATAATCAGAACAAGAAATAGATAAATTAAATTCTTTTCTAAATTCTTTATACTTAGAATCTCTAATACTAATATTCTTTCCTAAATCTTTTACTATTTTTTTATCTAGTTTCAATTTAATCATTCCAAATTTAGATTTTATAAATTTAAAATTAAATAATTGAGAAGCATAATATTTTCTTTTTCCTTTTTTAAAATCAATATTATTATCTATATTAATAGTTTCATTAGGAATATTATTATTATCTAATATTTTTTTAGTAGCATAGGCTTGCAACATACTACCATAGTTATTTTTAAAATAACAAGATACTATTCCAACTTTTTTCATCTCACTCACCACCATTATTATATAGATTTAAGTAATATTCTTCTAATTTCTTTGCTTCTTCTTTAATATTAAAGTTTTTAGCCGTCATTTCTTTAGAAGTATCTATTCTTTTATATTTTTTTACATCATTTAAGATATTATCTGCCCACTCTTCTGGCGTATTATTTAATGACATAAATTTAGTTATATCTAATACTTTAGTTTCTTTAGTCATATCATCAGATAAATAACATAATAAGCCTGACGCCTGAGCCTCTACTCCTACTACTGGTAATCCTTCATATAAAGAAGGAAGTAAGAATACATCAAAGGCTTGATATAATTCATTAGCATCATTTCTTTGTCCTAAGAATTTAACACTATCATCTAAGTTTAAATCTTTAACTTTATTTTTAATATCTTCCATTAAAGGACCTTGTCCCGCAAGTAATAAAATAGAGTTATTATTCTTTTTATGAATTTCATTAAATATATCTATTAAGAAAGTATGATTCTTTTGAGCAACAAATCTTCCTAAATGTCCAATTACTAAAGTATCATCTTTAATTCCAAGTTCTTTTCTCTTTTTCTTTCTTAACTTTTCATCATATTTAAATTTATCTAAATCAATGGCATTATTTAGTAAATATACATTTCCTTTATCATATTCTTTATCACCGAATAACCACCTACCAGCAAGTTCCGAGCAACACATATAGTTAGTGGCAAAAACTTTACTAAATGGTCTTAGGACTTGTTTCATAAGATTTTTCTTTTTCTCTTTTTTATTAGTTGTACTATGACTATGAGCTATTCTTACTGGAACCCCAGCACATTTAGCCGCAAATAAACTAAATACTGACATCGTACTAATGTGAGAATGCACTATTTTATAATTATTTTCTTTAAGAACTTTCTTTAGCTCTTTATGATATTTAAAGGCTTTCTGATATGGTGGAATTATTATTACTCTCCCACCATTTTTTTCAATTAAATCATATGGAATATTAGTTGAATCTTCATCACAGATAAAATCAAATTGAATTTTAGATTTGTCCATAGCTAAATATTCAGAGATAACAACAGCCTCGATCCCTCCGCCTAGCCACTTACCGACTATTTGTGGTATTCTTATGGGTTCATCTTTAGTTTCCATACATCTACTTCCTTTACTACAAAATATAAAATTAACAATAAACTTAATAAAGCATTTAATATTATACTAATTATTTAGATAAAATCAAAGTAAAAAATAAATAATTAGTTAAAAAAATAAACATTTTTATAGCTACTAATATATTACCACATATATTAGCTTGTTGCTATGACAAATGTTTACTTAAAATTAATTATTTTCGAAAATGATATTACAATACTTTTTGCCAATATGATTAGTCATTATATAAGTATCTTCTTTTCCACCATCAGTCTGTTGAAAAATTTGGGGTTTTATCCCAACAATTCCTAAAGAGTTTAATCTATCTACTCTATACATATTCTCTTTATTGGCTACATCTTTCATTGTGCCATCATATATTAATCTTAAAATTTTGAAGTCATTAATATACATTCTTTCTGTTATCTCACTAAATTCAATAAACATGTCCCAGTCAATTTTTGTATTAACATACGCTTTGTATAATTTTCCTAAAATTTCAGCTTTATTTTCATCTATAGTTTTATCTAGAATTATTAAAACTCTGCCCAGTTCTTTTTTTGCTTGCTTTGAATCTTCTTTTAATCTCAATTGATGTTCCTTTAACTTTTCTTTATCAATATTACCGCTATTTAATGATTTAATAAAAGAGATTAAATTCTTAACAAGATTTAGTTCTCTAATATCTATAGCTATTTTTCCAAGTCCAATTATAGTCTTTACAATTGGTATATCATTTCCTAATTCTAATGCATTATTAATTTCTAAATCAATATAATCACTTAACAACTCTGCCGAATCAGTTATTAATGATTTATTAAATTCTGATACAATTTCATCCATGATTTCCTAAATCCTAACTTTCCTTTTCACTTATAATGTCTAAAACATTCTGTGGATAAGAGACATATTTATATGGGTTAAGCGTATAAACTGTTTGATTGTTTAAATGAACTATGTCACTTAAAGTATCTCTAGCATATTTATTTAGTTCTTTGTATTTTAAACTATTTTTATTCATTTTTTCTCTTTTGTATACTACTTTTTCGAATGGCGTCAATTCTTCTTCATCAAAATCGTAGAATCGATTTTCAGGTAAAGGTTCCAATTCTATTGAAAATTCTTTTTTTATTAAATTTAAAATTTCTTCTTCAGACTTATGCTGTTTTTCTAACTTACTAATAACAGCCTGTTTGGTTTGATAATATCTACAGTGCATAATTAATGAGAGATAACCATATATTAGCTTATTAGTTTCATTAAGGTTTTTGCCTAGTGCTTCAATGTATATTCTTAAATTTATAATTTTTCTAAAATACGATAAATTATTATCTTGGATAAATTTTTTTGCATAAGTGGATAAATTGTCAAAATCTTCAATATCAATATTTTTTAAATTAACCTTGCCATTACATTGAAATAAATACAATAATTCGCCTATGTTGATTGCAGAAGCTGCATCTTGCCATTTTTCATAAGAAGTTCCTTTACCATTGGAATTACGTTTAATTTCATTTTTTATATCAATAATAGCATTTCTAACAAATGATTGGTCGTGAGAAAGTACAATAACAGTTTTATCTTTAATATTATCCATGATAAGACGATAAATTATTGTTCTTCTATTTTCATCAAACGATGAGGCTGGATCATCAATTACAACAATTTCTTTATCAACGCTAAATATAAATAGTAATAGTGAAACAATATTTTTTTCACCATACGATAAATTTTTAACATTATTGTTCTCAGTTTTATTATCATTATGAACTAAATAAGTGCTAGCAATTTTAGCATTTTTCTCATATTTACCAATCAAAAAATAATATGGAATTCCTAATATTTTTAAACAATAATTCAATTTATCAAGATTTTTCTTAATTAAATGTCTGGTTTCACCATTCATTTTTTTAGCTGCATGTTGAATGTTATCCAAAGATGTATTGTAAATTTCTATCGCATTTGCAAGCTCTGGTAACTGATTTTTTAACATTTCTGAAATAGAAAATTTTGTTAATTTTGTTATATCTAAATTTGATGTATTTAAGTTATCAAAAATTTCTAATAATACTTTAACCTCTTGTTCTACAGAAAACAATTCTTCTACTTTATTTTTTACACTTTTTATGCTTCTTTTGCTAGTGTAGTTTGGTACGTCAAGTTTAAATACCTCATTAAAAGTTATAGAAGACGATAAGGCTTCATAATTTTTAGGTTTTAAAGAAATGACTTTTTCTAGATATTTCTTCTTATTTTCTGATAACTTTCTGCTACAGAAAGGACATTTTCCGATTTTATAAACCGGAAAATCTGCTCCAGCTATCACCCATTCAAGATAACCAGTACCATTGCGCTTTAGAAAGTTATAATTTTCTTTATACTTTTTATCTTCTGATTCTTTTTCCAGAAGACTTAGTTTATCCTTTCCATTTTTAGGGAAAGAAGAACCACGAGTAATACCTATTTCCTTTTTTAATTTTACCATATTTTCTAAAAATGTGTTCATTTGAGGGCGGCACTCATTAAGTTTCATAAAATAATCATTCAATTTATCATAAATCTTATCTATTTCACCACTATTATTAAACAAGATTCTATAAACAGCATTACTTCCCTCTTCATCCAAAAGTAAAGTTGGCGTACCACCATTAAAAATATTTATTTGTTCGCTTTCAAATCTTGGCGATATCGAAACGCTATCTGCAGACATGCCAAATTTTACATTTTCACTTGGGGTTTTATCAACAATTGCTTCGAATATTGAGCTTTTTCCAGCCCCACTCATACCATAAACAAAATTTACCTTATTATCTCGAAAATTTATGGCTAGTTCTCCTATGTTTTTGTAATTTTTTAATTTTATTTCCATTTTAATACTCCTAATTACTACAAATCATTATTTTTTTACTTTAATCTACTAACTACCGACACATACTACTTGTTATGTGCTTATTAATGATTAAATAACAAAACATTTCTATAATATAGAAAACATTAGTGAAATCATACAAAGTCTTTTGCTTCGATAAAATTAATATCTATTTTAAATTTTTTTTGCTATTTAGAAATCTTTCTAAAATTGTTCTCTATATATTCATAGAATAATGTTTTGTTTTGATATTTCTAAAAATTACTTAATCTACTTCCTCCTATCTTAAAACCCATACGAAAACCTTTATACCTGCTATTATAAATCTTAATATTGATTTAGTCAAAAAATTATACTTTCCATAAAAAGGATATACCCAAGATACTATTTCTATGGTACAATTATTGTGCTTTAAGTTTATTAGTTGTAGTTTGGAGAGTGTTAATATGAATAGTGAAGCAACATTAGAAGAGACACAGTCTTTACATATCAAGAAGTATATTTATCTAGGAGTTAAAAGATTATTTGATATAGTATTATCCCTAATAGGATGTATATTCTTATTACCGATAGCACTTATTGTTAAGATATCTTACTTATTAAGTGGAGATAAAAAGACAATCTTCTATAAACAAAAAAGAGTTGGTAAAAATGGTAAACCAATATATATTTATAAGTTTAGAAGTATGGTAGTTAATGCTGATGAAGTTCTAAAAGAGTTATTAAAGAATCCTAAATATAAGAAAGAATGGGATGAGAATCAAAAGTTTGAAGATGATCCTAGAATTACAAAAATGGGTAAAATTCTTAGGAAAACTTCTTTAGATGAAATGCCACAGTTTATTAATGTTTTAAAGGGTGATTTAAGTCTAATTGGGCCTAGACCTTTAGTTGAAGGTGAGCTTGATGCTCATAATGGTAATCATGAAATATATGAGGCTGTTAAACCTGGTATTACTGGTTGGTGGGCTGCTAATGGTAGATCTGCTACTACTTATAAGAAAAGATTAGAACTTGAATATTATTATGTTAAAAATTGTAGTATTCTTCTAGATATTAAATGTATATTTAGAACTGTTAAAGCGGTAGTATTTAAAACTGGAGCTAAGTAAAATAATGTTTATCTTTGTGGTTTACATTATTTTTTATTATATTTCAAATTAAAAGCATGATAATTTTCTAAGATTGCCAAGATTGGTAAAATATTAAGAAGAACTTCTTTAGATGAGTTACCTCAGTTTATTAATGTCTTAAAAGGAGATATGTCATTAATTGGTAATAGACCATATTTACCTAGAGAAAAAGAAGATATGGGTATTTATTATGATACTATTCTTAAGACTAAACCAGGATTAACTGGTTATTGGCAAGTCAACGGTAGAAGTAATACTACCTTTGAAGAAAGATTAAAATTAGAAGAATATTCCAATTAAACTTAAGTAGTATGATAAAACATTTTCATTGAAATTATCCAAAATTTTTGCAGAATATATTTTAATTTCATTAAAATTAATGTTTAACATTAAATAATTAATAACTAATTTACTGTGAAAAATAATCAAGTTAAATTTATTAATTAGGAATAAGAATTTCCAACAAAAATAGTATGCAAATACAATTAGCCCCATAATATTTATCAATTTAAAAACTCATATTCCTATACTCTACAATGTTATTGGTAAAATTTGTTAATTATTTGTTAATTATTTGTTAATTTTACTCAATCTCAAAACATATTTTTTTAATGATGCTCCAAATCATATCTTAACTATTTAACACAATTTCTGCTAATTTATATATTTCTGTATTTAAGTTTACCACAACTTTTTGATATTTTTCTTTCAATGGCCTTCTAATTTTTTTCAATTAACATAATTTTTTAATTCAATAATCTATTTTCATTATAATGATTTCATATTTTTTTAAATTATATGTATTTATTTGTATCCGCCCCACATTTGTCGCATTGTATTTTTATTAATTCATAAACATCTTCTATTAGGAATGTAGCAAATGAGTTTTTATATACTTGATTAAAAATTTTAATAAACTGAACCTCTCTTAATCTTTCAATTCTGTCTAATAAAATCGGTACATAATAATCTAAACTTGCCTTACTATCTAAAACTGCTTCAATAGCAGATTTAAAAAGGTTCTTATTACGTTCATCAAAATTTTCATACAATCTTACTAGCATCTCTGTTAATGTATCTGTGTAAATTGTATATATATAATTTTGTCTTGATAATTTATTTAATATTAATAAATACTCATCATAATCTTTTGAAAACTTTTTTATAATTTGAATAGAATTTGTATGTTTTATTTCATATATATTTGATATTTTCCTAATCATCAAATCATCACAAATAAATGGAATATTTTTATTTTTTGACAAGGCTATTAGGTCAAACTGAACCTTATCTAAAAAGCCTAAAGTATCATCATTTAGCAATTTATCCTTTTCTGCCTCTATCTCAACAATATTAATTTTATTAATTAAATCATTAAGCTTTTTCCAGAATTTTATCTGTTCAGTAACTAAAGTTTCACTCAATGATAGCTTATCTCCATCAACTATATATAGCATTCTTTCGACACTCTCTTCTTTTCTAATTAAAGAATTATAAAAATATTGAAATTTATTTTTCAATGATGATGTAATATATATTTTTGAATAATAATTTTCAGGAATTAAATCTAAGATATCGAAGATTGATAAAATTATCATTGAGCTTACATCTATCACAAAGCCATTGCTCAAATCATTATCTAAATTTTCACCAGCAAATAATACTCTTTCTTTTGTAAATAACAGCGTGTTAATTAATTTAGCATATTCATCAAAATTATTTTCCTCACTTATCAGACCAGATAGTGGAATATTCTCACTATTTTGATATAAATCAAGTTGATGATTACAACCTATATTTTTTTGAAGAATTTCTTTTTTGATTTCTTCAAGAGTTTCTTCTATATTACCATTTGAAGATGTAAAATATTTAAGATTACTGCTTTTCTTGATATGTTTAAAAGAGGCCCTAGCAAAATATGTATATTTATCCATAATTTCAGTTATTGTAAATTCGACTTTATCTAAAATTATTTTTTCGCCACTTTTCTTATGAAGTAACTTTAGCCCTATATCGCTATATGACCTAGTTATTATTGCATTTTTAAAATTATCTTTTTCTTTAAAATAACAGTTATCTTCTAATAAAATTATCTTTTTATATTTTTTTGCAGTTAAAATTATTACACAATCCTTAGAAACATGGTCTATATCTTTTTTTTCTTCATTATCGCAAAGCGTAATGGTATACCAAAATTGTTTAAAAGCTTCTTGAGATTTGAAATTGTTTTTTGACAAATAAATTGCATTATATGAGCAGTCTCTCGCAACTTTATACTTTCCAATATAATTATAAGCTTCTACAGCAATCATTAATGAATCGATTGTATTTAAGCTAGCTATATATGAAATTATGTTCTCGTCAATATCTGCTTTATTTTTTATTGACAAACGTATATAACTATACGCTGATATTTTATTATTAGTGTTTTTAAAAGAAATTTTGTATGATTTTATAGATTCTAATTCTTTGCCTTTAGCTTCAGAAATCCTCGCCTTAAAATAATCAATGTCGAATTTGGGCTCAAGTAAATTGAAATTTGTGCCTGAAACTAAATCAATTTCTCTTTTACTCCACTCTTCTTTTCTAGCTAAAAGTTCTAACAATTTTGTTTGTAATACAGCAGAAGTGATATTGATTGATTCTAAAAATGAAATGGCTTCTTCTTCTAGACTAATTTCTATTGCTTGATTGCACATTGTATATATTGATAATACATCCTTTTCATTTAGAACTTTTAATCCTTTTTTGAATTGTTCTTTGTATTTCTTATTTCTACGGTTTATATCATATAATAATTTTGCAGTGCAAAAATAAAATAACGGCATTTTTTTAAATTTACTATTATTTAATCTTAATATTTCTGACTCAGAATATTTTTTCTTTTTATTTTTTGAAATAATCAACATTGCAGCTAAAAAGCCATAATTATCAAATTTATCAATTTTAGCGCCAGATAGTAAAGAAATAACTTTATCATAATCTTTCGTTAGAAAGTATGTTTTCACTAATGTTTCGAAAGCATTTTCATAATTTTTATTAAAAAATAAATCTTCTAGTAGTTTTTTTGCAGTATTATATTCTTTTTTTTCTATTAAAATAATTGAATAAAAATGAACAGTTAAGCAATTATTTCTAGCAAATAGCGGTATTTTGTTGTAAAAATCTATTCCGGATTCCAAATTGCACCTTGATAAAATAACTAATAAATTATGATAATATAGTTTTGTATTTTCGTCTTCTTTATTTTTATAATAAAAATCAAAAGCTTTTAGAGAATCATATAATTCTTTTAATTTTTCTTTATCTTTTTTGGAAATATATATTGATGCAGCATCATTATTAATTATTGAAATAGCTTCTTCATAAAGTGAATTAATTTTTGATTTTATATCTTCTACAGTATTATTTTTAAATTCAGGAATGTTACTTTGTTGTATTATGCTCGATATCTGTTTAAGAGCAGTAGAAGATAATCCAACTATCAACTGGTCATCGTCTCTAATATTTAGTAAGGACATAGCTATATCTTTATATTCAATTTGCAATACTGATGCTAAATATGATATATCATATATTTCAAATTCAATATTTCCACATATTTCCTTTATTTCTTCGGCAATTATTTCATCTGGATTTTCATGATTATGCATAAAAATTATCTTAGATATTTTTTCACTCAAAAAAGGTGATGATGAGATTTTATTTAAACATTTACCTACATCATCTTTAATTTTTTTGGCAATAGTTTCTTTTTGAGTCGTTATTTCAACATATATATATTTGTTTTTTGAATCTGTAAAAACCGAATCTGGCGTTCCAAGCTTAGTTTTATTTGACCCTTTAACTGAACCTGTATACTTATATGGTTTGTACCCACTACGACAAAGAATCTCGTTACAAATTTCTTGAAATATACCTTGTTCACATTCAAGTAGTCTCATCTCAATGTCAGCTATTTTTAGCATAATATATCACTCTCCAAATTCTAATAAAATGATTTTAGTTCATTATATCATAACTTTCAGCATTCTTTTAGTATTTTGAAATAACTTCAATTTATAATCTAATCTCAAGATTATTTTATCTTTGAAATGTAATTATTGTTTATCAATCAAGAATTTTTTAATAATTTCATCACACTTTTGCACGTATTTTAACCCTTTTTCATCACACTTTTGCATACTTTTTCGACTAATTTATCACATTTTTGTAAAAATATACTAAAAAATACCACTTTTTCAAGTGATATTTTTACTATAGATATAAATATTCTTTTAAATCTTCAACAATCTTTTTTTAATACTAGTCTTTTCTTTACTCTTGGTTGTTCTTGCTTAATAATCTCATCATAAGTCGTATCTTTTTCTAAATAACAGGTTTTTCCACTTAAAGAATAATTACCATCTTTAACATAGAAAGCAGGTATAATAGTATATTTATGATAGCCACTTTCTTCATAGTAGTTATAATCATCAAAATAGGGATTTACTTGATAAGCTAGAGTAATACCTTTATAATTATAAAGTGCTATATATTCATTATAACCATTAAATCTCGTATATTTATAGTCTTTATCACCATCTATATCAATGATAGGTTTAGTTCTTTGAAATTGATATCCTAATGGTATAGATTCTTTTAAATAATCTTCTAGACTAATAAAGTCTTTGGTTAATTCTTCTTCATTAGAATAAATTCTTTTCGTATCAAGACAAGTTAGTTCTAAAGATGAACCACTTCTTAGATGCCAAAAGTCATTAGTATGCTCTAAGGATATGGATTTATTTATAATATCAATATCTCTTTTTATATATAAGTTACTTTTCATAAGTTCCCCCAGACACAATATTCACTATACTATAAAATTCTTCTTTTGACAATAAAAAAAGAACTTAATAGTTCTTAAAGTTTAGTACCATAGTTATTATTAACATCAACACTAGGACTACATTCTTGGACTAAGACAATAATCCACCCTACTATAGGAATTAGACTCATTAAAAGATACCAACCAGATTTATTAACATCATGCATTCTTCTAACACTTTGAGCAAGTCCTGGGATTAAAATTAAAATAAAATAAATATAAGATATTAAATCCATTATATTTAGTTTACCAATAATGGGAAAATTTGTAAAAAGACCAGATAAGAATCCTAAGACGATACCAATCAAAAAATTAATTAAGACACTCATCCAATAATCTTTTCTCGTAGTACGATCTTGAAAGTTAAAATAATTTTTCCACATCTTTATATAAGAATCCATATAAAACACACTACCTTTCTATATTAATTATATAATAAATAATCCTAATTAGAAAGATAAAAATAGTCAAAAAAAAAATAGTCTTAGCATTTAGCTTTAAGACTATCTATTTAAAGATATTTAATTCCACAAGTTATTTGGATATTCTCCCGCTTTTACTAATTCTTTTAAGGAATCTCTAACTAACTTAGCATCTTCTTTATAAGTTACCCCATACCAAATACTAGAAGTATTTAAGACTTTAACCGTAATATCTTTCTTATTTAAATGTTTAGTAATAACATCTGGTATTAAGAATTCTCCCTCTAACAAGTTATCTTCATGGTTCTTAAAGTATTCTAAGATGTCTTGATCTAAAATATTAAAAATATCTTTTGTAAATAAGAACATATTCATTGATACTAAGGTATCAGTAGTAACGGTAAATGATGGGGCCCCATCTAGAGGACTAGCCGTAATAATACCATCAACACTTTCTACTTTAGACTCAACTAGGTTGGTTAATAAACCATTTAGAGAGGTACAAACGCCTCTTTTAACAGAGCCATTACTAGTTAAGGTATTTTTTACTTGATACCCAACCATGCCGAAGTTATGACCATTTGCCCCATTTTTTAAGAACTCAGCAGCTTTTTGATAAGCATCAGCGCCATAAAAGTCATCGGCATTGATAATGGCAAAATTTTCTTTGACAACATCACGACAGCAATAGATTGCATGAGCTGTTCCCCAAGGTTTAATGCGGCTGCTACCTAGATATTTTGGAGGAATATTATCCATATCCTGGTAGACATATGAAACCTCAATTTTGCCTTCTACTCTTTTGCCAATAGTTTCTTTAAAAACTTCAGCATTTTCTCTTTTAATAATAAAGATTACTTTTGAAAAACCAGCTTTAATAGCATCATAGATTGAATAATCGATGATGAATTCACCATTTGGTCCCATTGGTTCAATTTGTTTTAAACCACCGAATCTTGAACCCATTCCGGCAGCCATAATTACTAATTCCATATTAATTTACCTTTCTAATCCCCTTAAAACTCTTTCTAACCTTTTTTACTCCGAATCTAGCACTAAAAGCAATAGTATAATAAGTATCATCGAGAGCAACAATAATTCCTCGTCCGAAGAGACTATGCATTAGATGATCTCCTACTTTTAAAGGCACAGTATCTGATGTATTATAAAATACACTCTTATCGTGATGCATACCATTATGAATTTCAGAAGCATAAGTCGGTATCTTTTTTTCAATGTCTAAAAGATTCTTATCAATCTCTCCAATAAATCTGGAAGGAGGATTAACTTGCTCACGACCATATAAAATTCTTCTTTTGGCATTTGTTAAGAACAAACGTTTACGGGCTCTGGTAATTCCCACATAACAAAGACGACGTTCCTCTTCAATTTCAGTCTCACTACCAAATGCATTTTGATGAGGAAAAATTCCTTCTTCTAAACCACAGATAAAGACACAATCAAACTCTAAGCCTTTAGCACTATGAAGAGTCATCAAAGTAACGGCATCTTTTTCTTCTTTATGTTCAGACATATCGGCTACTAAAGATATCTCTTCTAAAAAATCACTTAAGTTTACAGAACCAGTTCTCTCTTCAAAGGAAGCAGTCACTGACTTAAACTCTTCTAAGTTATCCAAACGAAGATCATTTTCTAAAGACTTTTCACTTTTTAAAGATGCCCGCATCCCACTTTTATCAATAACATAATCCACAAATTCTGTTAAAGACAATTCTTCCTGAGCCTTAATCATATCATTAATTAAGTCTTTAAATACTAATTCTTTACCTTTCGTAATAGATGCAAACATACTGGTATTATTTTCTCTAGCTATAGCACTTAAATTCTCAACAGCCTTCTCCCCAATTCCTCTTTTCGGTTCATTAATTACTCTTCTAAGGGCAATATCATCATCTTGATTACAAATAAGTTTCAAATAACTTAATAAATCTTTGATTTCTTTTCGTTGATAGAAGTAATAAGCACCGACAACATTATAAGGAATATTTTCTTTTAAGAAGACTTCTTCTAATAAACGTGATTGACCATTAGTGCGATAAAGAATCCCAATATCTTTATAATCATACCCCTCATTATAAAGCTTCTTAATCTTCTCAATAATAGTTAAAGCTTCATCTTTACCATTTTCACAAACTATATACTGAGTTTTAAGACCATCGCCAATCGTTCCTTTTAGATTAAGCTCTTTTCGCTCTTTATTATTTCTAATAACACAGTTAGCACATTCTAGGATGTTATTGGTACTACGATAATTATTTTCTAAAGTAACAACTAAACAGTTTTTATAGTCTTTTTCGAAGTTTAAAATATTTCGGAAATTAGCATTTCTAAAACCATAAATTGATTGATTAGCATCCCCAACAACAAATAGATTTTGGTATTTATGCGCTAATAGTTTATTAAATTGATACTGAACTTCATTAGTATCTTGATACTCATCAACTAAAATATACTTAAATTTCTCTTGATAATGGTCGAGAACTTCTTGATGTTCTTTAAAAAGCTTAACCGGTAAGATTAATAAGTCATCAAAATCAACAGAATTATTCTTATGAATTAACTCTTCATAAGTCTCATAAATATTTAAGACTTGTTGTTCCATAGCCGTATTAAAAAGATTAGTAATTTCTCTTTGACTTAAATTTTCATTTTTAATAAAACTAATTCTATTTCGAACATAAGAAGGAGCCAGCATCTTGGGATCAATCCCTTTATCCTTCATAATTCTTTTAATAAGACTTAAGACATCATCACTATCTAAGATAGTAAAAGTAGAAGTTAAGTTACAAAGAATACAATTTTCTCTTATAATTCTTACTCCTAAGGAATGAAATGTTCCTACAAAAGCCTTATTATCAGGAACCAAAGACTCAAGACGTTCCTTCATTTCTTTAGCAGCTTTATTAGTAAATGTTATAGCTAAAATATTATAAGAAGGTATTCCTTGGTCAATTAGATAAGCAATTCTGGTGGTTAAGACTCTTGTTTTCCCCGAACCAGCCCCCGCTAAAACAAGACAAGGTCCTTCTAAATGAGTAACAGCTTTATATTGTTCTTCGTTCAAGTTTTCTAAATAATCCATAGTATCACTCTTTTCATCAGGTAATTAAATTATACCAAAGGTTATAATTAAAGGAAAGAAAAAGCGACTTAGAGATATTCTATAATCGCTATATTCTTTTGCAATTTATCTATCAAGTCTTTTTCTTCATATTTATTAAATATTTCTATGAAATTACTATTGTCCATTAAGAACATATCATAATATTCTTTAAAGATATTAAAGATATTAGTAACTCCTAAATCACTTAAGTATTTTAAATTAGCTTCTACTAATCTTTTATTAGTAAGTAAGGATTTTTTAATTATTCCAGGAATATCTTCTTCTAATTCTTTAATTTGTTTATTCGTAAAATTACAATTTTCTAAAAAATTCATATTTCTTAAAGCTCCTTTTCTACTTCTTTAAAGTCTTCTATTGTCTTATGAGAGTTATAGAATAAACCAGTTAAAATAGTCTTTTCATCAATAGTATCTAAATGATTAACTAAGGTAATTAGGTTTCTTTTAGTATTTTCTACTGAGAAGGCTAAGTTATTAATGATATAGGCTTTTTCTTTAGAAACAGTTAAGCTTTCTAATCTATTTAAGACTTTAGAATATTCATCAAACTTTTTAGCACCACTTAAGACTTCATCATTAGCCTTATTCTTTAAAGCCTCATATGCTTCTTTAGAGATTTCACTTTCTAATTCATTAGTTAATTTTTTACTAAGCTTAGGTAATTCTACTTCTTTTTCGACTAATTCTTCTAGAACACTTTGACTAAAGATATAACTATTATAAGAGAAACTATTATTCTTTTCTTCCGTATAAGGGATATTATATTCTTTACAGAAGTTAATTCTTGCGATAACTAAAGGAACATTTTGACTTAAGACTTTAACATTATAAGTTAAGAGATTAGTTTCTCTAGCCTCAATAATTAAATCGATATTATCTCTTAAAGTTTTAGGTTCTTGACATAGTACCTTAAAGACAATCTTTCCATTAGGATTCTTTAAACTAATTTTATATTCTTCTAAGATTTTTAAATTTTCTTCTAGTTTTTCATTATCAACAAGACTTAAAGTAGTCCCAAATTTTTGAAGTTCCATTGTTGTAGGATTATAACCTTTATTCTTTAGACTTTTTAAATTCTTAAGATAATTTTCAAGACCATTTTGGTAAGTTACAAGACTTACATCTTGAGGATTTATCTCTTCTTCTTTTAAAGTATCTAAAATTTCTTTAGGATTTAGATTACTTGTAGCAAAGTGGTCTACTAAGTCAATATCTTGAGGATTTTTTTCTAAGGCAATTAATTTATCTTTAGAAAAATCAATCGCACTAGATGTTTCTTCTTTTTCAAAAGTTATTTCTTCTTTAGGTTCTTCTTCTTTTACTTCCAAAACTGGTTCTTCTGAAGTTATAGAATTATTGGTAACCGCATCTAACTCATCTAAAGAAATAGGCTCAATAGCAGGTTCTTCTTCTTTGATTTCAGATGGAGTATCTTGTTTATCTTCTTCAAAAAGGCTCTTTAATTCTTCAAAAGATATGGGGGTTTCATCTTCTAGGCGACTTTCAAAAGAAATAATATCATCATTTTCTTTTGGATTTTCCTTTTCTTCTTTAGTAGTATCTTCAGGAGTTACTGGTTTTCTAACTTCTTTAGCATCTTCTGCTTTTTCTTCTTTAATATTACTAGTAGGTTCCTCATTTAATAAAGATACAATCTTATCTAAGTCAACAAAAGTATCATCATCCTTAGAAAAAATATCTTCATTATTTTCTTCTTTTAAAGGTTCTTCCTTAACAGGCTCTTCTACTTTAATAGTAGGTTTAACAAATTTATAATCCTTAAAGAAAGGAATTAACTCATCTTCAGGGAAAAGAATTAATTTAGCAGTCTTATAAGCATCTTTATCATTAAATTTAACCTTCTTTAAGATATTAATAACATCATCACGCGTAATTTCTACTTCCCCTTGACTTGAAGCCTCTAATAAATCTATTAATTTACTTTGGTTCTTTAAAGCTTCTTTTATAGAAATTTCTACTTCTTCAATAGTAGTATTCGCATCATTTAGAGTTTCTTCTTCTTTCTTGATAGCAGTTTCTAAGTCTGTAATATCATTTTCTCTAATAGTAATCTGTAAAGGTAATTGATTAGTTAATTTATCTAAATCTTCTTTAACATTAATTTTTAATTTCAAGACATTAGTAATCAAACCCAAGTCAGTATCTTTAAGATGAGAAAAAGCCTCTACTAAAGTTTTATTTTGCGACTCTAGAGCATTGATATCATTCTTAATATGCGTAATTGTCTCATTCTTAGCAGCGATATTCCTAGTCGCTTTAGCTACTATATCTTCATTTTTATTCTTCTTATTATGTAATTCCGTAAGAATACTTGATTCTGGTTCGATTAAATTTTTTAGTTTTTCTAATATACTTTGGTTATTATTCATATCACACTAACTCTCCTATTTTCATATTGATTATATCAAAATCAATACTTAAAGTAAATTATTTTACTTTATTTTCGACCAAATATCCCCTATTTTTTATTCATTTCGATATGAAGATGATTATAAGCTTTTGAAGTTGCTACGCGACCACGCTGGGTTCTTTTAATGAAACCTTCTTGTAAGAGGAAAGGTTCCACCACATCTTCAATGGTAGTTGTCTCTTCCCCAATTGAGGTGGCAATGGTACCTGCTCCCACTGGGCCGCCATTAAATTTGGTAATTAAAGCATCTAGGTATTCTAAGTCAATAGAATCTAATCCTGATTCATCAACTTTTAAACGATTTAAAGCTCTTTTTGTTAACTCGACATCAATCTTAGCATAATTTTCCACCAAGGCAAAGTCGCGAACCCTTTTAAATAAACGGTTAGCAATACGAGGAGTCTTACGACTTCTTTTAGCTAGCTCATAAGCAGCCTCTGTACTTATTGGCATATTTAAGACTTTGGAAGTTCTTAAAATAATGTCTTTTAATTCTTCATCAGTATAATAGTTTAGTTTTTCTACTATTCCAAAACGATCTCTTAAAGGACTGGAGATATCCCCCGCTCTAGTTGTCGCCCCAACTAAAGTAAATGGTGGCAATGGTAACTTAATATTTCGGGTATTCCCATCTTGTCCAACAACAATATCTAACTCAAAATCTTCCATCGCCGGATATAAAATTTCTTCAATAAATCTTGGCATTCGATGAATTTCATCGATAAATAAGACATCCCCTTCTTCTAAATCCGAAAGGATAGCGGCCAAATCTCCGGGCTTTTCAATCGAAGGACCAGAAGCGGTCTTAATATTTACTCCTAGCTCATGAGCAATAATATAAGCAAGAGTAGTTTTTCCTAGTCCGGGAGGCCCATAAAGTAAGACATGATCTAAGACTTCATCACGCATCATACAGGCTTTAATAAACACTTTTAAATTAGCCTTTATCTCTTCTTGCCCAACATATTCACTAAGAGTCTCGGGTCTAATATTCTTATCAAAATCATTATCTTTTATATTAGCATTGTAAATATCTTCCTGCATACTTATTCTCCTTTAATTATATTGTATACTTCTTGAAATCCAGAAGCTCTTACCCCTTTATACTCCTTATTATACCAAGTATCAATTAATATTGTTTTTACCCCATATTTAGATACATCTTCTATCTGAATAATTGCATCATCAATAAAATAATCAATTCCTATTTCTTCGCACTTCTTTCCTTTTTGCGATAAGTTTATAAAACAATCCGTAAACTTAAAACCTTTCGTTGTTAAATCGTTTTTAGTAAGACTTAAAACATCAATGGCTTCATCAGCACTTCTTCTTGTCAAAAAATATATTTCATACCCTTCTTCATAGAGTTTATCTAAGTAATATAAAGCATCGCCTTTAGGAGTAGCTTTTAAATAAAGCTTATTCTTCCGAAAAAATTCAAAAAAGGCTTTTTTAATCTCACCAGTCCAATAAAACCTTTCTTTAAAATCATACTTATCCTTATCTTTGAATCCCTTATTTTCAACATATACTTTATCATAATAAAGAGCAGCCTTATCTATAACATCTAAGGTATTCATTACTGTATCATCTATATCAATCCCTATTTTTTTCATCTCTTACCTACTCATTAATAATTTTAATGCTTCCTTTATTTGACTTTCTAATTCTTTAGTCGCATCTACTTTAGGTAATATCGCCTTAATATCATTCTTTTTATACCCTAAAGATTCTAAGACACTAACTAATTCATCTAAGTCTTTAACCGCAAATAAGTCTTGATGATCAGCAAGTTTTCCTTTTAAATCTAAGATAATCTGTCTTGCTAGTTTATCCCCAACTTTAGGAAATTTTGTTAAGTAAACTAAGTTTTCTCTTTCAATTGCCTCAATTACATCAGCCGTATTACCTGTTGATACCATCGGTAAAGCCATTTTAGGTCCTAAGCCTTTAACATTAATTAGTCTTAAAAATAGGTTCTTCTCTTCTTTTTTCTTAAAACCATATAGAGTATATTCATCTTCTCTAATGTAGTTATATAAGTAGATAGTGTACTCTAAATTTTCTCTATAAACATAAGGGTTACCAACATAGATTTGATAGCCAATATTATTATTTTCAATGACAACAAAATTTGTCCCAATTTCTTTTATGATTCCTGTTATATAGTTATACATTTTTAAAACTTCCTTTTCTTTCCCATAGTACCAACCTCCCCTCTCTTTGTCAAGATGAGATTGGTCTTTTTTGGTTTTTACTTTGCTGATGCTGGTATTAATTTACCTCTCTATATATAATATATTAGGAGTCCCCCTCGATTTTAATTCAAAAATGCTAAACTTTTTTTTAAAATTTTAAATTTTCTTTAAATGTTTACTTTCTGTTAATTTTAAACTGTAAAAAGACTATGGATTAGCCATAGCCAGTTGGAAAATATTTCTAAGAATTTTTAATCGACGCTTATTAAAGTTATCTTAGCGTAACCATTTCCCTTCTTCGCACAATTTTCAGTAGGTGTCTCAGATGTACAAGTTGTAGAAATAGTCTTTGTACTTTCTTCATTTGATTCTTCACAATTATAACAATACATTGCCTTTTCACTTAATAAAAAGTTTCCAATATAACCAGATCCCCCTGATCCAGAAACATTAGCATTAGTTTCATTTGATTCTAAAGGCTGATAAGTAAAACCACCATAAAAGCCACCACCAGCTCCACCAGAACCTTCACAACCACAATTGCCGCCACTAGAGTTATGACCATCTTCACCCCGACCAAAAGCATAGCCACTAGTTTGAGTTGCTTTAGCAAGAACTTTGTTTTGATTAGAAGAATTAAGATAATTATTATTTCCAGCAGTAGAAAAAGCACCACCACCAGAACCACCGACAGCTACACAGGAACTAGTAAAACCACCCCCACCACCGGAGACAATTAAAATTGAATCTTTAAAATTTTCTAACGAAGACAGAAGCCCCGATTTGGTAGCGATGTGCGTAGCTCCTCCCCCTCCATTTGCAGAAGCATAACCAGAAAGACCTAAGCCACCAGTGCCGCCTCCATTATAGCCTCCGGCTCCACCGAATAACGTAGAGGAACCATTTTTATTTCCTGGCTGACCCTGACCACCAACATTAATATAAAGTGTATTATTAGTAGTTAATTTAATAAGACCTGCTGAATAACCACCAGCCGCACCATCAAATTTCATCGAGCCGTCATTATTACCACCTTGTGCTCCCCAAGTTTCTAGCTTATAAACTCCATTAGTAGGAACCGTAAATTTTTGTTCACCACCCGTATAAGCGAAGGTAAAAGTTCCAAATTTAAAATACACATTACACTTACTTCTTTTAGTTAAATTTTTAGTAATCAAATACCATTCATCATCATTCCACTCACCAATGGCATTATTATCACAGACCACTTTTTCAGCAACATAGCCAGTCCCTTTCTTAGGAAGTTCATTGGAATACTCTCCATTAATGTAAGCCCCAATTACTACATCACCAGAAATAAAATCACCAACAGTTGTTCTTATGACTTCCGTATCTTTAGACACACTAAACTTTGAATAGGTAAAATATATTCCTAGAATAAAACAGCCTAGACAAAGAAAACCAATATAAAAATATTTTGCATATCTCTTAAATCTTATTTTTCTTAAATACTTATTTTTCATAATCCACCCTTTTCATAGAGTTCGTAACTCCAAGAAAGTTTTAGGTGAATGCTGGCTTGGAAGATGATTTGACCAAAATTTTGACTAGAAATAAACAATGCTTCTTGCATAGGATATTTTCTGAAAAGCTAGATAATATCTAGGATTGTTTGATATTTCTTTGACTAGAATTTTGACTATTAAAAAGTTAGTTTACTAATGAAAAATGCTTAAATACATGATAATATCTATGTATAATGATAAAAATAAGACTAGAAAGTAGGTTTCGTAGAGTTACGAACTCTATGAAAGAAAATGTAAATCAAATGTAAAGATGAATACCTTGGAAAGTCAGTATTTATGGGACATCTACCAATTTTGCCACAGCTATGGCAAAATTCATTATCCCCACTTTTTATATAAAATTCAGCAAAAAATAATTGTAATTTTGCGAACTTTAAGGTAGTATACTATATACTTTAGATGATACCCACTCAAGGAATATTTTCATTATTTATATAATGGTATCAAAAAAAGAACTCTTTATGAGTTCTAACCATTCATCATCTGCATTACGGCAAGTACCAAAAGAATCATAACTCCAAGACCAGTGGAAATAAGCATACTCATAGTCTTATTTTCCATTTTATCTAATCTTTCTTTATACTTTGTATCACGAGCTTTTTGTTGAAGATTAGAAATAGATCTAGAGAAATTTAATAATTGTTCTTGTTTTCTATCTTGACGACCTAAACCTAAACGATAAAGTAAACGCATCATACGCATAGAATCTCTTACTGGATAAGTTCTTGCAAACTCCATATAAGGTTCAATGGAACTATCACCAGAATTAATCTTGGCAATCATTTCAAGTAAGCCCTTCTTAAAGATTTCAGGAGCCGTATCCACGCTTTTACCAATCGCAACAGGTACCGTATAATGTTGAATTAAGATTTCTAAACCTTTTAAGTAATGAGGTAACATCGCATCAATAGTATGCAAGTTATTTTTATAATAACTCTTTAGATTACTATAACTAGATTTAAACATTAAAATTCCGGCGACAATTGCCACTATCACATAGATATAGCTAAACTTATTAATAAAGAAACAAATGACTAATAAAGCGGTTACTAATCCGGTGGTGATTCTTTTCCCAAATAAGTAGTCAGGATCAACACCTTCACCATACTTAGTACGGACTAAAAAGTCATAATCACTTTCTTTAAATCTTAAGAAGTAACCGACATTATCATTAATACACTTTTTAATATCAATTACCTTGGTCTTATTTAGAACAAAAATATATAAAGCAGATAACCCTAATATTTCAAAATACATATCTACTCAACCCCCACATCTTCATTGTAATATTTTTCTCCTGTTAACAAGAAATAACAGTTGATAATAATAATTAGGTGTAAGATTAATTTAACATACCACATATCCAGTAATTTAATATATGAGTCTTTTCCTAAAAGGAATTGCATTACAGCGGCTAGTAAGAACAAAGCCATACCAAAGGTTAAGAATTTCTTATGGAAGTTTGCTCTATCCATTCTATCACGGTAGACACTTTCTACTAAAGCATCGATATCTAAAGACATATTTTCTAAAGACTCACCAGCATCACGGGAACCTTCCTTAGTTATCTGGTAGAACAATTGGTGCATGTTTTTAACCATATAATAAGGATACTTTTCATTGAAATAAGCAATCGATTGATCAATGGTACCATTAGCATAAGCCATATTTATCATCATCTGAACATCATCTACTACAGGTTTTTCTAAGATACCAGATTCTACAACCCCTTCTAGAGACTTAACAAAACTCTGAGTCGTATTAAATTCCATGATAACGTTAGTCGTATAAGTCTGAATCTGTTCGAAGATATATTCTGAATAAATTCTTTGCGTACGTAAATAAGATAAGTATGGGATAAAAGCAATAGCAATCGCAGCATATATAATAGTTATAAATAGATTATAGAAGTAAAGATAAGCAATACCGCCCGCAACAACTCCAAATAAAACAACCTGACTAATATATTGTTTAACAGTATATTCCTCGCCTAGCTCTTTGGTTTTCTCTCGGACTTGTTTAAAACTATAAGGAGCATATTTATCATAAAGACTAGTAACACCATCTTGAATGAATTTAAAAGCTCCTTTAGCGCCGTCTGTCGCATTCATACGATAAGAGTAAGCAAAGAGTGCTAAAGCAATTAAGATTATTAATTCCATATTATTCCTCCTATAAGACTTCTTCTGGGATAGTACTTGTTGGATTTTCTTTATTTAGGGTATTTAAGGCTGTATTATTAAGATTTTCAGGGATTCCATTAGCAATACTAGTATTTCCTCCACTTGGATTTACTCCGATATTAGGTTGGTTATTCAAAGGAGTTTGGTCATTACTTGGACTAGGAGTACTAACTTTATTAGTTCCCCCACTTTCTTCTTTCTTATACTTTTCTAAATCAGCTTCTATATCACCATCATACTCCGTATTAGTTCCTAGATGGAAGGTATCTTTATCTAACATAACATTTTGAATACTTAAGTAATCTAGTAAGTGTTGAGTAGGATTTTTTAAGATATAATGTCCATCTAGAGCTTTTTTATAGATTTCATTCGTCTGAGGTTTATTATTTTCATCGACATAGAATTCACATATTTCAATAATCTCTCTTTGGAAACGATTAAATTTCTTACTGAAATAACCTTTAACATAAATACCTACTTGGACATAACGATGAATAGTATTTAAGAATTGTTCAACGTCTTGACTAGATTCCATCAAGGAATACATACGTAGGGGGATGGATGAGGCTTTATCAGCATGAATAGTAGAAAGAATATTATGTCCTGAGGAAATAGCATTTCTTACTGACATAACGGCCTCGCCAGAACGTACCTCGGATAGTAATATCCAAATAGGGTTCTGACGCATACAAGCTACTAGAACATCAGTATAACTACAGATATTATTAGTCTTCATGGCGACAATATCACGATGAGGGAAAATACGGTCTAAGTGTAATTCTAAGGTATCTTCAATCGTAATAATTTTTTCATTTTCCTTAATATTAGAAGCCAAGTATTTTAAAAGTTCAGTTTTACCAGAACCGGTTTCACCAGCGACAATAATATTAGCATGACCTGCTACACACTTCATTAAGAAGTCATGTAAGGTTTCCGTGATATATTCTTCATTAATTAATTTTTGTTTATTAAGACGGATTTTAGCGGGAGTCTTACGGATAAGACAAGCAATACCGTTCGTCGCAATTGATTCATGGATGAAATTCATACGAAGTTCAGCGGATTCAGCATCTAATAAGGGGTGCGCCATATTGAAGGTTTTCCCCATAACATTAGAACACTGAAAGGCAAGCTTTTCCATAAAAGTATTATTAATATCGGGACGTTCTACTTGATAAACGCCTTTGGATAAGGTTTTTAACCAAACTTGACCATTATTAGAATAAGAAATATCGGTAATATCATCATCAGCTAAGAATTCGGCCAAGGGACCGAAGTCCATTTGTTCAAAGATTGCTTCATTCATAATATTCCTTCTTTCTAATTAGTTATGGTTTCTGTTTTATTATATATATAATTAGTAATTTCTTCAGTTGAGACGGTAGTAGAACCTTCTTCTTTAGTATAGTTAGAGTTTCTTGGTACGGGAATAATTTCCACATTAGTAACATATTCACTCTTCTTTAGAAGGTCAAATAACTTATCTTCAACTTCGAATAGTAAAGCGGCTGGTGTTCCTCCTGATAAAGTATTTTCTAAAAGAGAATTACCACTAGAGTCTTTAATTGCTTTAATCTTAATTGATTTTACTAAGATAGCCATCATAACTTTACCATTGTCTTTAGCTTCCATATAAAGGTCAATATAATCTCCAGGACGGAAACGATTCGAATAGGTTGATTTATTATTAACTTTTAAAGAATAAACCGTATAACCATCTTGCATATTCATAAAAGCATAATCAGGCATTTCTTCTTCTTTTAAGACGGATTCTGTATAGAATAAACTTTTAGCGGGAATATCACTAGAATAACTAGAATAATAATTAATTAGTTCTTTATCCGTAGTTATTATATTCTTAGCATTTTTAACAAGGGTACGAGGGACTTTAACGTGTCCTATCATCTCCTTAGTAATTTGGGTTTTTCTAGGAATTTCTTTTAGAGCATAAGGAATGCTAACAAGGTCGATAGCCTTATTGACTCGGTAGTTATAACCGATTACTAAGACTAGAATTCCGGCTAGAATACATAAAATTGTTACGGTGTTTTTATTTTGAATAAATCTTTTTATTGGTGCTAGGGCATTTTTCATTAGTTAGTCGCCTCATTTCCATTAGTATTAGGGGTATTAAAATTCTGACTGACACTAATTGATTTTGATAAAATAAAGTTTTGGATATATTGGGAATCAATTGTAGCATCTCTATCGGTTGATGAATAGCTAGCATTTCTTGGAATTGGCATAACACTTATACCACCAATGTACTCAGTTTTCTTTAAAAGAGTATATAATTCATCAGGAACTGCAAACCACATCTGAGCAGGAGTTCTAGTATCACTAGATGATTCAAAGACATCATTTCCGCTAGAGTCTAGGACTGCTAAGACTTTTATTCCTTGAATTAAACGACCAAAGATAACTTTATTCGTACTGGATGTTGCTTTAACAAATAAATCAACATAGTTTCCTGTATAGATAGAATTTCCATAAGTCGAGTTGATATCAACTGCTAGGTTATAAGCAGTATACCCATCTGGAATATTAGAAAATTCATTAGTAGTAGCTTCTTCAAAAGAGACAATATAGTCTTTATAGAAGAAACTATTAGCGGGAATAGTTTCTCCATACTTAACATAATTACTAGTTATGTTAGCACTAGAAGTTACTATTCCTAGACTTTTAGCTATTCTTTTTGGTAATTCGGTATAGCCAATAGCATCTGCCGTAATTTGACTACGACTAGTTAATTCTTTTTTCGCATAAGGGACTCTAATAGTGGTTACGGCTTGATTGACACGGTAGTTATAGATAGCATAAAGACCAATGATACCAAGGATAACAATGATTATTGTTAGAGTGTTCTTATTCGATAAGACTTTTTTTATTTCTTGTTTTACTTTATCCATTTTTATTCTCCCTTATTTAATCTATTTTATTTAGCCAGCCCCTAGAAATAGCATAACCAATAATGCCACTTGTTGTGTTAGAAGCGGCCGCACTAGTTTCTCTAGTTGGATCATTGTTAATAAATTCATTTAGAGAATCACTACCAAAGGAACGGCTAAAGTCTAAAATCATCGCTTTAATAAATTCGGACCAGTAAGTACCAACATTATTATCAACTTTACTAGCATCGCCATTTTGGCTAGCCCATTTTCTTAAATTTGGTAAGTTAGCACTCAAAATACGATTTCTTAAGTCTTGATTTAAACCATCAGTACCAGTTTCATTTAAGACTTTTTGTAAGGTGATAGCAAGTTCTGGAGTTGGATTATAAGTTAAACATTTTTGAACTGACTCGCCACCGGTTGTACTCGAAGTAGTTCCCTCAGAACCGCCAACTAAAACCATATCAATTTTATTAACTAAATCAAAGCTATTATTAGTTGTACCGGCAACATTTACAGAATTACTAACACTAGATATTTTAACACTTACTTTTGGAGGCACTTCATGAATATCATAAAATGATATATTATATTCTTTTGTCATTGTTGCTGACTCAGAGAAACGGCGAATGAAGTTTTCAATAAATTTTTCTTTAGAAATTTTTAAATCACCATATAAACGATAATATGAGTAGTCAACAGCATCAACCATCGATGCCGATGCTGTTTCCTTTAACTCGTAATAGTCTTGGGTAGTTCCCGTTGTGGTACTACTAATTAGAAGCATAACGCCTATAACTAGGATACCTAGCATTACTAACCAGTAGCCCCAGTAAGATTCTTTCATATTCTTCTACCTCTTTTCTATTTTAAATAACTATCGATTTTACAAGATGAGTATTCACTATTAGATTGAATATCAGCAAGGAATTGTGATTTATATTCACGAGATTCTTTACTAATTGAACTTGCACTATAGTCGCCAAATCCTAAATCGATTATTTCTTGATTTTTATTATAAGTCTTAATAGCATTCATACAAGCGGAATTCATAGTAATAGAGTATTCTAAGTACTTTTCATCATCTGCATAAATACCATCGCCAACGTCTTCAATTTGTTTAATGATTTCACTAAGTTTTTGACCTTTTCCGTCAGTAGTATTTTCAACGCCAGAAGTTTCACCACTCCAGTTATATCCCTTAGATGAATTACCATTAGGGAATAAATCATAGTTAGATACAACCTTAGTATAGAATTGTAATGTACCATTATTACCAATTAAAGCCGAACTATTATTAGTAGTTATAGTGGTTTGAAGAGCACTATCTTCACCATATAATTTAATACCTTGGCAATGATTGTTACATACATTGTTATAAATTTCATTGCTGGCTGGGACTTTAGTTGCTTCTACATAGCTACAACAAGTATCACCATCTGCTAGTAGTTTATTAATACAAGCATTAGCTTTATTTTCGTATTCTTCATATAACTTGTCGTCTTTATTAGTATGAAGGAATAAGTCTAAGTAAGATTTTTCATCATCATTTTGACAATCAGATGATTTCAAGATATCTTCACAGCTTGGAATAACAGTATCTGGTTCTGCTTTAACTTCGTAGTTACATACATATTGGTTAGCAAGAAGTCCGCTAACATAACCATTATCATCAACAATACGTCCTAAAGAATAAGTATTGTTATAGTATTGACCTAAATTATTAATTTTAATTTGATAACTATATTTACCTGGCATTGTTGATAGAGCTATTGGATATACTAAACCTTCAGCTTTTTTCTCTGAGCCATCAGTCGTTACGATGTCAGTATTTTTAATAGCTTCATCACCAGCATCAATTAAGATTGGAGCTTCGGTTGTATCATTAAAGTTATTAGGATTGGTTACATAGATACCTTTATTAGAATATGTCCAGTATGGCTGACTTGATTTATAATAGATAAATTTCTGTGAGCCTTGACCATTAATACTTGAGGCAATATCATTTACTTTATTTAAGAATCCTGATGTAGTACCGCCAACTTTATTAGTAGCCCAAGTTGCTATATTAGATAATAAACTTTGTAGATTGAAACCAGCAATTGAGACACCTGGATTACCATATCTTGAAATAGTGGCAACACGTTTAACGTTACGGTATTTAACATTTTGTCCCTCTTGAACATGAGCAATTAATTTTGTAACAATTGAAGTTTCTAGTCCTTTGAAATTTGCACTTGCAATTGATGATGTTGCTTCTTTAAAGACATTAGAGGTTCCCTTATAACTTAAATCATAGGCAATTGAACCTGGTATATAAGTATTTACTGAACCAGCTACATCTTCATCAGAAGATAAACCAAACAAATTACATAATTTTTCATTACCTTTACAGATATTATTAGTAAATTCTTGAACTTGAGGTATTTCTTTAAGATTACTAAATAATTGTCCGATAACTTCCTTATTTTCATTAAAGAATTTAGCTACATCATTAGAGTTATTACCATTTAATAATGCAGCAGCAATGCTACCTAACATTCCATCAGATGTTACACAAGTACCATCCATAATATTATTCCAATCTTGGATTTTATTTATATCAACATCTTTATAACAATAATAGGTTGAAACATCAGGAGTTTCATTTTTATTAATAGCTTGTAAAGTAATACTATTAGTTGTTTTATTATTCTTATTAGCCATAAATTCTAATAAGTTATTATTTTTATAACCATAAGTAAATGTTATTTCAGGATCCATTTGATATTCTTGATCCCAAATTGTACATGCCCCCATATTTGTTGATTTTTCTAAAAGATTCGTACGATAATTTTCATATTCATCTTTATATTTACGCATTTGTTCTCTAATACTTGCTATATAAGCATAATATGGACTAAATGTTCCTCTTAAGTAATAATAACCATCGAAAGCATAATCTAAGACATTAGAGATATCTTTTTCGGTTGAAGATAATATATCTTTGGCATCACCAACAGCTTGAAAAATTTCATTTATTGTTGAAAGTACTCCACTTACATCACCAAGACTACCAAAGCTTGAAGAATTTAGTTTCTTTATGCTTCTCTTGGTTGGATTTTTCAAGATATTACTTGCATTAGAAATAGCATTAAATGTTACTTGAACATTACCAATAGCTTTAGTTGTCGTACTAGTTGCCTTTTGGAATGATTCTACACTCTTTCCTAAATTTCTAAAATTAAAGTAAACACCAAAATGCATTGATTTCATAATATAGCTGCTAGGATCCATTATCCAAACTTCGATTTCATTTCCGGTTGTTTCTTTACTAATAGTTTTAGTTGTATCCTGGACAAATTTTGAACTTAGTTTAGTTTCATTAGAAGTAGAATTCTCTAATTTAAAGACATCGGTTGTATAAGTATATGGTTGAGCTTTTTGAATATTAAAAATTTTAAGTGTACCTTGAGTACTTGAATTAGTATTAGTTACGGCATTTTTAACAGCAGTTGAACCTTGGGCATAAATTTGGCAAACGTCAGCACCAAGAAATCGTCCTACATTACATAAGAATGTTATAAAGCCTTTACCAATAGCATCTAAAGCCACACTGCCAAGACTCTTTAAACCAGTTTTGGCTAAATTACCAACCTCATTAGCTATTGTGTCTTTAACACCATCAATTGAGGTATTAATTTTATCTTTATATTGTTCAAAAGTATCACCAAATGCAGTTTCAGCAGATTCTTTAAAGGCGTTAGTAATTGTATCAGAATTTAAATCACCACTAAGAAATTCTCCGGCAATATAAACGGCAAAGTTTTCCATACTATTTGAGAAGTTACCTTGAATACGCCAGAATTCTTCACCTGTTGAAACACCTAGAGCTTCACTAATAATTTTATCTCTAATGGTTGCTAAAGATGAATTTAACTGAACTTTAAAGTCATTTATTGCACTAGTAGTATCAATCATTGTAGCATCATTTTTAACTGGACTTTCTACTGGCTCGGTAACAATAGCTTGTCTAAATGAAGAATACTGATTAATATAGTTATTATAGGCATCTAACATCTTTTGTTTAGTCTCACTAGCCTCGCTTAAATATTTTTCATTATCTACAGAAGTAGTAACACAAGTTCTTTGACCAGCAACACCAACAGTTGCATGATATATATTATCTAAGTTAGTAGAAATATATCTTCCTGCATAAGTAGTTCCAAGATTACCTGGCATCTTAAAGGCATAATCTTCTTTACAAACTATTTTACAATAATCATTAGCAGTTTGAACAGTATATGAGTTACCATTTGGGTCAGTAGCTTCTACCCCATTCTCACCAATTATACATTTCTCCCAGTTAACAGTAAACGAACTAGTAAGGGAATCCACTAGACCAGAAACAGAACCCAAATTAGTAGCATTCATAACTTGGTCTTTAATAGAACCTAAGTAATTTAGAACACCATTTAAGCCATCACCGGTTGAAGAAACTACAGTTTGAATAGTACTTGAAAATGATAAAATATTGCTCATTACTTGATCCATACCAGTGGCTTTAGCTAAATAATCCACTAAGTAAGAAGACGCTTTAGCGATATCTTTTAAGCTTGAGGCCGAAGAAGCACTGTCAACGGAATTTTTAAGAGCTTCTAATAAGTTTTTAGTATCGGTAGATATCTTAGTATTACTAGCAGCTTCATAAATTTCAGCCCATTCTTTTTTTACATTATCATAACCATTATCCGCAACGTTAACCATTGTTTCTAAGAATAGTTTTGATAATACTTTGAAGTTATCTTGAGCGGTCCCATTAAAGTTAACATTGTTAAGGGCTTGACTTAAAAATCTAGCGGTCTGGTTTTGATTATTAGTATATAACGAATCTAAAAATTTCAATTCATTTTTGATATTCTTAGTAATATTTACTTTATCAGCAAAGTTATAAAGTAAAGCACTTGAGTTCTTTAATCCACTTATAGATAAGCCATTTAAGCCAACGTCCTTAAGTAATTGAACCATAGAAGTAGCATTGCCAATTAAAGTTCTTAAATCCCCAATATTATTAATACCACTCATAATGGAATTAAATAAAGTTCCTGATTGGGTTCCTTCAATTAAATAGAAAACCGTTTCTGAATTAGTACAAGGAAGAGCGAAAGTTGCACGACAAGTATTTTCCTTTTTCTTACCCATATCAATTGGAATTTCTTCTACTTTTTCAGCAGCCCCATTATTGAATGCTAAGAATTTCTGATAATTTTTAGTACCGATTCCAGTATGAGTTTTAGTTGAAGTTAAAATCAAAATATTAGTTATGGACTTTTTAGAAACATAATTAGTAGTAACTCTAAGTTTGATAGAATCACTTTCGCCTAAAGATTGAGAAACATTCTTTTTAGTTACTTTAAATTTGGCAACAGTGTAGCCGCTAGGATCTCGCTCCCAGCCACTAATAGTTGTGATATCTGAGTCATCAATTGTTATCGTTGTACCACCATCAGTAACAGCAGTAATCTTAAAATTTTCTTTACTAGTTGCTTCCGTTATTAAGCGGTCATCGTCACTTTTTAATTTAACGCTAAATGTTACTTCAAAACCGGTATTTGACTCAATTGTCTTTGGAGTTTCATACTCCACTTTGAATTCTACTTCGTTCTCAGCTTTAGTAATAGGTTCATTGCCATTAGCAAACGTTGTTACATCATTGTAAACTTTTTGAAGCATAGAATCGGCTTTGGTAAATTGTTTTTTATTGTAACCATCGAAAGCTGCTCTTAATTCAGGACAATCAGCATAGTTACATGCTTTTCTAGGGTTAGTAATAGAAATACCACCATTAACAAAGATTAACATTCTAGCAACGTTATTTAAAACGTAATCAGCATAATCTTCAGCTTTAGTGCCACTTGTTCCAGAAGCACTTTTTATTTCATTATAATTTGTTTCATCGGCATACCAGTTAGAATATAAACGGTATAATCCACGCCATAGTTTAGAATCTTCTTTAATTATGGTATTTGGCTGTGAAACATATTTAACACCTGCTGACTCTGGTCCGGTAGCACCTGGATCAATACAGAAAGCCGTAATCGGTGTTGTTTTATCTTGACCATCACAAGTATAATATGTTTTATAAACGTTATAATAGTTATGGGCTCCTACTGGAGATTTGAATAAAGAATCATTTTTATAACTTCTTTCTTCTCTGACTGTAAACTGTGTACAAGCATTTTTACCATAAGTACTGCTACTATTAGCTTGACTAACAACTTCTCCAGTTTCAGTATCCACTGTCGTAGCTGCTAAAGGAGTATTTAGCTTTTCGCAAGCATTTCTAGTAGTTGCTGCCTTAGAAGTATCAGTTTGACGATACTTACTAGATTCAGACGCTTCACTAGCTTTCATCCACTTATAAGTAGTAACATTAGTCGTTTTTATTTGATAACAACTTTCAACATCACTATTATTTTTATTATTATTACTTGAGCAGAAACTGCTTTCAACTTTTTGATTGCGACCACAACTACCAGTAGCAGTTTTATAATTTCCGGAAGGAAGTTTGCAACAAACGTTTTTATTAGAATCACCATTATCGCTTAATTTTACTGTTATATAAATCAATGCCGTATCAATAACATTATTATATTTATATTTAACGCTGGCAGAAATAGCATCCAGCTTATTACGTGTTTGCTTAAGTTGATTGGCAGTAACTTTAACTCTCAAAGTTATATCTGAAACATTCAAACCAGAGCCACTATTTTCGTAGCTAGTTTTATATGTTGCAATTTTATTTTCATCATACGTAATCGTAATATTAGATTCAAGAGTTATGGCATTCTTATTAACGCCAAGATCTTTGGCAATTAAATTTTTAATACCAATTCCTTGATTAATATACCCATCATTTTGAACATAAAGAGTTTGGCCAAGGGTTTTAGCCTCTGGGCTTAACATTTTAAAGTTAAAAGCAAAAATGCTTAATAATAAAATTAATATTACTTTTTTAATACTACTTTTCATTAAACAATTTCCTCCTTTCTCTTTTTATTTCGTAGATATATAAAGGTACCAGTACCACCAATTATTATCAAAATAACTACAGTAACTATAACCCAGTGTTTCTTAACAAAATTAGTAGTTTCTTCTAAGATACCTTCTTTTCTAGTTTCATCATTTACGCTTTTATGAGTCTTAGCATATTCATTAATACCATTAACAAAGTCAATATAAGCTATATCATCAGCAGTCATAAACTCTTGACAATAAAAATAATCAGGATAATCACTACAAATTGATTCATTATAGTACTGGTTAGCTCTTGGTACCGTAACATTTATCTGTCTAATAGCCTTTTTCCCACATTCAGTATCAACTGGATAAATTGAAATAGTATATTGTTTAACTTTTCCCATACCACCAGTAGAATAAGATACTTCCCCATCAGTTTCTGGGTCATAATCAAGACGATATTTAGAACTATCATATTCTAAGATAGCATAAATATCACTGGTTAAATTGTAAACGTCAATCATGCCTAAGTATGAAGTTCCGGTTATCTCTTCCCCACTATCTGGGTCCGTACTCGTATAATTATAAGAATAAGGATAGCCCTTAGCAGTTACGGCCCCAGCCGCATTATTAAGTTCAGCTTGGCGTTCTAAAGTACAATATTCTGCTTTTACTTTAGGAATAAAAAGTAAACTTAAGAGAAAAAATAGTAAATATTTTCTTTTCATGTTAACCTCCTTAGACGTTTTCCGATTTTATAAATCGATAATTTTTATCGAATGTATATTTGATAGATGGCATACCTTCAGTATTTTTACAATCTTCTAAAGCACGACCATTAGATATATAAATTTCTGGTAAAGTAGTTTCACAATAAACTTTTTCTTTAAAGGCACTATCGTAAACTCCATACTTCATCTCACCATCAAATTGCATGACATTAAAATAATACTTAGCAGATATTTCATAGCCGCTAGAAGTCTTTTCTAAAGAACCTTTTTCACTTTCATAAGTGCCATCAGCATTTTCATCATCAGAATCTTCTTCATCAGTATAATCAACCATACTTATTGGTATCATACATTCAGTATCATCGCAGATAACAGCATTTACTCCTCTAAAGAAGCCATCGGTTATAATTGTTTCTGGTTCCATTTTCAAATCTTTAAACTTAGCCGCTAAGGCTTTATTAATAAATTTTATGGATAATTTTACTGTACCTAACTCTGTATCCTTATCAAACATATTAGCACCAGCCATATATTTAATTAGATCTGAGTCATTAAAGAACATCCTACTTAAAGTATAAAGAATTTTTACATTAGTATTGATATCATCAGAGTATGTAGCTCCCCAATAAATCTCATCAACTGTACCAGTGCTATCAGTACTACTTATAAAGTCTTTAATACTATCCTCATCAAAAGGTTTAATAGCATCCTTAAGATAATTTTCAAATTCATTAGTAGTTGGATTATCTGGAGTTAATTCTTTATCCTTATGAAATATCTTCGTACAAATAAATATTATTAGCCCTATTAAAATCAGCCCTATTAATATGGATATAATTATAGTTTTCTTATCTTTAAAATTAGGTTTTAACTTATTTTTCATACTTACACTTGTCCTTCTCTATCATAACTAATATAAGGATAACATTTTTTTCGTAAAAAAACAATTTATTCTTACAAAAATGGCTATTTTTTTTAGGGAAGCCAATTGACTTTAGAAAGGGAATATGGTAAATTATTCTTGCATTTAATTGGCAGTGCCTAAAGTTTAGAGAAGTGTCTATCACGGTTTTGGTTATAAGTATCTTATGACTGCCTAAAGAGAAAATATCTGGATAGACTCCCCTAGAAACGGAAGGTATACTAAGTAAAAGCAAAATTATTAGAAAGGAGAATATTTTATGGCAAGATATACTGGTGCACAATATAAGAAGTCACGTCATCTTGGTTTCTCTACTTTAGAAAATGGTAAAGAACTTGCAAGAAGACCTTATGCTCCTGGTATTCACGGACAAGATCGTAAGAGAAAGTTAAGTGAATATGGTGTTCAGTTACAAGAAAAACAAAAGGTAAGATTTATGTATGGTTTAAATGAAAAGCAATTTGCTAAAACATTTAAACGTGCTACTAAAATGGCTGGTATTACTGGTGAAAACTTACTTCAACTTCTTGAGACTAGACTTGACAATGTAGTTTACCGTATGGGTATGGCTACTACTCGTCGTGGGGCTCGTCAAATCGTTAACCATGGTCATATTACTGTTAATGGTATCAAAGTTGATATTCCTTCTTATACAGTAAAACCTGGTGATGTTGTTGCAGTTAAAGAACAATCTTTAGATCATCCTGCAATTAAAGCTGCTGTTGAAGCTACTTTAAATAGACCTGCTTATGTTGAATTTGATGCTAATAAGTTAACAGGAAAATATCTTCGTTATCCAGAAAGAAGCGAATTAAATCCTGATATTAATGAAGCATTAATCGTTGAATACTACAATAGATAGTAGATAAAAACTCCAATCGAATTGATTGGAGTTTTTTAGCACTTAAAAGCAACCCTACTCTTGGGGTTGCTCTTCTAAAGGATTCATAATAACAGTACAAACGGAATATGCTTTTAAGTCTTCAATAACTTTACTAGCAGTATCCATATTAAGACTCTTAATGATATCATAAGTATTAGTAATAAATTTATTATGTGTCATAATATTATCTTGAATCATATTGTTTAAGTATTCTATGTCATCTAAACCATAGATAAAATCTGCAATATTACAACGGATTCTTCTTTCTAAACGTTTAGGAGTTAAATCCATATGATCATAATTTTCTTTTAATCTCTTCTCTATTTCATTTGGATACTTAGTCTCCGCATTAATATTAATTATTAGAAAATCATCTACTAAATAAGCATTAGTACTTAATTTACTAATCAAATTACTCTCTAATAGTCTTTCTTTAATATCACTAGTTGTTCCGAAGTTAGCATTCAAGATAATTCTTGTATAGACAAGTTTTTCCATATCGCTAATGTTACCTAAACTACTCTTTTTAATCTTATAAGCTATCCTTAGTTTAGGAGTAGTAACATTTCCATTAACCGTAACTCTTTCTTCATTAACTGTTTCTTTTTCTTTAGGTTTAATCTTTAGGGGATTTAAATACTTAGGAAACTCTTTAGAGTTTTGATTTTCTCTAATAATAACATCTAAGTAATCAGGATCAAAATTACCTGTTACGGTTAAAAACATATTACTAGGATGATAAAATGTATTATAGACTAATTTAATTTCTTCTAAAGTAATATTCTTAACATCTTCTTCATCCCCAGTAACATAATACTTTCTTTGATTATTATGGAAAAGAGCGTTATTTAAATGATAATATAATACTTGATAAGGATTATTCTTTCCCATTTTAACTTCATTAAGAATAATCTTACGCTCTTTTTCAATTAATTCTTTTGTAAAATAAGGAGTCTCTACATAATCTAGTAAATGCGTGATATTTTCTTTTAGATTAGCACTAGCTAAAACTTCATAAGCTGTATAATCAAAAGTCGTAAAAGCGTTTATAGATGATCCTAACTTATTATAGTAATCATGAGCAGTCTTATTGGGACCTTCATTAAACTTAACATGTTCTAAGAAGTGAGCAATTCCTTTAGAGACTTTTTGGGTTTCATTACCTATTTTAAACTCGGTATCAATGCTTCCATATTTAACAGATAAGGTTGCATAGAAGTTAGAAACATTTGTTTGCGGCCACATATAGACTTCTAAACCGTTATCTAGTTTATCATAATAAATTGTTTCATTATATTTATTAATTGTTAGTTTTTTTAGCATTGGAACCTCCTAATAAATAGATGGTATTTAGTTTAATCTTTTTTGATAAGGCCACTATTTCTTCTTTTGTTACAGTCGTAATTTCTTTTAATCTTTCATTTAAGAGCGGGGCTTCGGTTAGATTATGGAATAAATAGTTATCAAGAATACTAGTCTCGGTGTCCATACTACTCTTTATTTGATTTACTAATGTATTCTTAGTAGCAGCTATCTCTTCTTCAGTAAATAAACCTTGTTGCATTTCTTTAAGAGCTTTATTTACTAATTTTACACAGTAATCTTTATTCTCATAATCAATTCCTGCATACACAATCAAAAGATTATCATGTTTCTGAAAGAGACTATAAGTCTGATAACACATACCATTATCTTCTCTTAGATACTGACATAGTTTATTACTTAAGGAACCATTTCCAAAGATAGAGTTAAAGTATCCCATTACATAATTTTTCTCTCTTATAGTTAAAGCATCTGTTTGATATAACATAATTAAACTAGATTGTTCATAAGGACCAATCTCTTCTTTATCAATTATCTTTTTAATTGGTTTATTCTTTAGAAAATACTCTTCTTCAAGATGAGGAAGATAATTATTATGATAATTTTCTCTTACTAAGGATGCTACTTTATCCATATCGGTATTTCCTATAAAATAGATATCACAAGCAAAGTCTTTTAGAAACTCTTGGTAATAATTATATAAATCCTCTGGAGTTATTCTATCTAAGGCTTCTATAGTCCCGGGATAATCAAAACTAGCAGGGTTATCCTTATCTAGAGTCTTAAAAGCTTGTCTAAAAGCATAAGTCGTAGGATTATCCTTATTATTTAGAATAGAAGTACGAAATAAATTCTTAATAACTTCAAAGTCTTTTAAATTAGCCTCTCCATTACTAAAATTGGGATTAAAGATAAATTCAAAAGGAAATTTAATTACTTCTTCTAAGTATTTCTTATCAGTATATTTAGGATCTAAGAAATCTAAAATAAAATCTAGAAAAAACATCTGTCCTACTCTAGTACTAGCTTCATAAAAGGAAGCATCATATAAGTCTTCTAGTTTTTCAATAACTTTCTTTCGTTTATTATATTTCTTTGAAGTATAGTTAAGATAATCTCCTAAGAAGTTATTAATCGTTATCTCTTCATTCTTTATTCTTTTCTTAAAAATGATCTCTAAATGACAAGTTTTAAATTTATCAGTCTTAATTGTATATAAGTTATAGGTATCATTTTTGTATACTTTGTATTCCATAATCTATTTGTCTCCTAAATATAGTATGTCTTATGTTTTTATTTTTATTCTTCGATTTCTTTGGATAATTCTGGTTCATTTTCATTATTTTTTTCGACCGGATTATACCATTTACTTACTCCCTTATAAACAAGGTTAAGTTTACTTCCATTGATACGGTATAAGTCTTGGGTTTTACTCTCTTCATCATAGTTTTTAGTCGCATACATTAAGTCATCGTTGATATAAATAAACGAATTAACATCATCGGCTAGTTTACTATTAATAATACCATTATAAATAATAAGTTTTCCCGCATTATTAGCATAGTCTTTTAAATAGTATATGGAGTTTTCTGATTCTGAGATTGTTAAATATTCAGGATAAACATTGGTACTTACAACGCTACTCTTCCCATTATTAGCAATCTTTAAGGTATTAGATTCTCCATCTTTAACTAAGTAAACAAGACCCATATCACTTCCCATTTTCTTAATACTAAGACTTAAATTTTCATCAAGAATCTTATATTCACTAGCATGTCTATTACTTACTTTACTATAATAAAGGGTATTATCTTCAGTAAAATAGATGCCATCACTCTTTAGATAGGTTACAACCGTATTATCGCTAACAGCTTCTTTAACTAAAGAAGTATCTATATCACTTTGATAATAAAGGCCATTTTCTTTTGTTGTCTCAATATCTTTTTTAAATTCTTCTAGAGAAGTATAATCAGCCAAATCAAAATTATTATTCCAGTTCATCTTGGTATAAATAAGCATACGACTGGCAAGATCGTAAGTATAAACTTTATTAACTGAACTAGCAAGCAAAGTCGTAGTCTGATTATTTTGATAATACACATCAAAAGCACTTACGGTATAGTTTTTAGCATATTCACGCATCTTATTACGTTCATTTACTAAGGTCTCTTCGGCTTTTAATTTAGCTTTTTCTTCTTTTGATAATGATTCATCATTAGATGCGACAAACTTCTTATCACTACTAGCTAGACTATCTTTAATATTATTATAGATATTTATGGTATCCTTAGTCTTCGCAGTATAAATAAACTTCGTAAAGTTAGCATTATAAGTTAATAAAGTATCTATATTCGTTAAGACTCTTTCATTATTAAAGTTGGCAAAATTATATAAATAGTAACTTAATGACTCATCAGTATTAATAGTCGAATAAAGCATCTTCTTCCCATCTTTACTTAGAATAATATCTTCATAAGACTTAGCCACGGTATCAATAGTCTGATTATTAATATCTTTAACTAAAAGAGAATTATCTTTCTCATAAATAACATAATCTAGAGAAACATCTAGAAGTTTCGTAACGTTAGAATCTACTAAGTAACTAGAATTATTCTTCCGATTATAGATATATAAGTCTTTGTTAGTCTCAATATAATAAACATACTTATCATCACTACTAAACCCATAACTAGAAGCTTTACTACTAAGAAGTTTCTTATCTTCAGTACTCGTGGTATCCAAAAGATACAAGTTATTAGAGTCAGTATACAAGATATGACGGATATCACTATTAGCATAGACAATATCAGTTTCTTTAATATCCGTAATATTATTAACATCATTATTACGCGTAATTACTCTTAGATGATTATCAGAGCCCATAAAGACAAAGGGATAATCAGGAGTAATATTCGTACGGAATAAGCTACCTACTAAGAGTAAAAAAATAGATAAGAACATAATACTAAAAACGATTAAGTAAGACTTAGATGATTTGACTATGTGATTAGTTCTTATTTCTTCTTCAGTTATTGTTAAATTTTTTTCTTTATTTTTTTCCTTTTGCACAATAAAACACCTCTACTTATATTATCATATTAAACTAATAAAAAGTCAATTTAACTTTTCATACTCCCTCTTTAAGAAACGATCAGTCATTCCGGCTATATAGTCAATTACTACGCGCTCCAGACTAGTATTTTTCTTATAATCTTCATTCATATATTTATAAAAATAGATATAGATATGACTAGTCTCGTTGTGCGTCTTTAAGTCAGATAGACTACTTTTAAAGACTTTATTAAACATTTCTTCCCATTTATCTAAAGTTTTGGAAGAATTTACTTTACTATAAATGTGTTCATAATTAAATTTCTTAAGATTAGATAGACATCTAAAAGCTTCAGGACTCATTGCAATATAGTCTTTATTAATACTGTTTTTTATGATGTCATTAATAAAGTAGTTAACAATCTCTTTATTAGTAAGTCCTGTAATCTGGATGATATCTTTGGGAAGCTCACTTCGTTTTAGAAAATTTAAGCGAATAGCATCTTCAATATCCCGACCTAAGTAGCTTATAATATCACTAATCCTAACGACACAGCCTTCTAGAGTCATCGGAATAAGTGAGGTATTAGCATCTTTATCTTGATAGGTTCTATAATATTCTTGGAAAACTTTTTCCTTAGTCTTAAAAACAGGTTTATAACAAGATAGTTCGAGCTCACCATTATGACACATAATAGCATCAATTACTTGGACGGTTAAGTTAAGACCAGAGCCTTTATTTTCTAGAAATTCTAATTTGCGGACACTTTGGATATTATGATTAAAATAGCCTTCCCCTACTCTTAGGGAGATTCGATTTAAAATGGCTTCCCCAGCATGGCCAAAAGGCGTATGACCAATATCATGACCTAAGGAGGCCGCCTCGATTAAGTCTTCATTAAGTCTTAGGGCTCGCCCAATTGTCCGGGCAATCTTGCTAACAAGTTGGACATGAGTACTACGACGAGTAATATTATCATTTAAGGTATCACTAAATACTTGAGTTTTATTAATATAACGCGTATAGGCTAAAGAATAAATAATTCGGTCGATATCATGAAAATATGGAGGGCGGATGTCTTCAGGTTCTGGTTTTACACGGTAAGCATCTTTATTCTTAGTGGCTAGAGGGCCTAAAAAGGTATCGTGATTCATATTTTCTTTAATCATTTCTATAGTCTTTGTATCCATTTTCATCACCGAGATTATTGTAACAAAAAAAGATTGCAAATACTAGGATTTATGTTAAAATAACCCCAGGTGATTTTGATGGATTTTGGAAATAATTTTGTTGTAGTTAATGGGATTTTAAGAACTAAGGATGAGGCTAGAAAACTATATTATGATGCTTTTGATTATAATATGGTAACACTTTTAATCCCCGATAATCAAGAAGGCTTTATATTTTACCCTCAGCTTAATCTTTGGTATAAAGGCGATAAAGATTATTATACTTCTTTAGGACATGCAAAGTGTTTTGAAAAAATTAATGATTTATTATTAAGAGATAAGATGAATAATTATGCAATTAAAGATTTTGGTAAAATTCAGTCTCGCACTTTCATCGCTAGTAAATTTGTCGAAAAAGGAGCCGGCGTTATTATGCGTACTAGTAAAGATAATTTTGTACTTATTTTCCCTGGTTTAAATGATAGTCGTGAAAAAAATATTCTGATGTGTGATAATGCTTTAAAGTTAATTGATTTACTAAAGGTTGATTTAACAAAGGGATGTTTTCAAATCAATGGGCAAATAATTTTTAATATTGAAGATTTCAAGGAATATTATAATCTTTTAAAAACATATGATCATCCTAAAAAGAGATATCGTAGAATAAGTAAGTAAAGATAGTTGTGGTATGGCAATTATCTTTTTCTTTTATTATTCTAATAATTGTAGTAAAATCTTTACTTGGTATTAGCTTTAGAAAAATATATTATTTTTTAAAGAAAGAGAGAGTAATGATGAAAAATAATATCAAAAAGCTGCAAACAGAAATTTATAAAATCCAATGTAAAAATTGGATTAAAAATACGGCAAAAGGCACCAGTTCAGCCGGAAAAATCTTAGAAAATTTGTTATCCAAAGAGGATGATAATCTAATTATAGCAGACTATTATGGCATAGAATTAAAAACCAAGTTAATAAATAGTGAACCTTATATCAGTTTATTTTCAATGGTTCCTGATAATAGACCATTAATAATTAAAGAAATCCTAGATAAATATGGTTGGCCTAGCCGCAAAGACCGAAGGTATAAAGTTTTTTTTGGTAAAATTGCTGGAGATAAATTCTCTAAAATTGGTTTATTTAACGAATTCAAATTAGAAATTGACAGAGACCACCAAGTAGTTTGGTTGCTAGTAAGAAATATATATTTAGGGAAAATTAATAAAACTATCTCGTGGTCTTTTGAGCAATTAGAAAATCGGTTAAAAATGAAATTATCTTATTTAGCAATAATCCCCGTTAAAAAAAGACTTTATAACAATGAAATTTATTATAAATATCACAATCCTAAAATATATAAATTTAAAGATTTTTATACTTTTTTAGAATTATTGCGTACGGGGGTAATTAGAATTAATATGAAAATAAGTTTCTATACTTCGGAAGAAAAGTATGGAAAAATTCAGGATAAAGGTACTGCCTTTGAAATTCAAGACAAAGACATTGAAAAATTGTTTACGATAATCTCTTAATTAGCAATCATAGATTTTATCCTAAAACGATGAAATTATGACTTTTTATTTAATATATTTATTAACTATTTCATTTAGATGCATCATTTGTTTATCTAATTCTTTAATAATTAGAGAGTTTTCATACATCTTATCATAAACTTCTAAGGGAATTTTATCAGCATTATTAAATTTATATTCGATTTTATGATCAAGACTAGCCCAGAAGTCCATAGCAATTGTTCGTACTTGAATTTCTCCTTCAATGTATTTAGTCTTACCATCAAGATAAACTGGTATTAAGACATTAATATGATAAGAGATATAGCCAGTATCTTTAGGTTCTTTTATATAGTCTTGTTGACAAACAATTATTAAGTCTTGACTATTTCTTAAGATGCTTACGATATCATAGACATCGCTTAAGAAAGATACTACTATTCTAATACCAACAACATCATGGATATTCTTCTTAATATTAGAAGCCGTATAAGAATAGCCCTTACTCTTTAGTTTTTTCTTAATACTATCTTCACTTTTTATTCTAGACTTAATATGTTCAACAGGATTATAACCGTGTTTTAAAACAAACTCATCCATTAAAATATTTATTTCAGTTTCTAACATCTGAAGAGCATATTTGTAATAAGAAAATAATTTTTCTTTATCGTTCATTTAGATACTCCTTTCTACTCCATACAATTATTCTATAAACTTATATTCTTCCTTAGAACTTGTTTGGGACTAAGGGGGGAAAAAAAAATACCGTATATGTAATACGATATTAATAAACAATAAATGGTCGGGAAGACAGGATTCGAACCTGCGACCCCTAGATCCCAAATCTAGTGCACTACCAAGCTGTGCTACTTCCCGAAACGATGGTGCGCCCAAAGGGAGTCGAACCCCTAACCTTTAGATCCGTAGTCTAACGCTCTATCCAATTGCGCTATGGGTGCATAAACTTCCAACGCAATATAATTGTATAATTAATCAACGAAAAAAGCAAGTTTTTTCTTGCTTTTTTAATACTTTTTTATTAATTTTCGAAATTTAGATGAGTTTCTAGGGCTTCATCAAGGACTTTTAAGTCTTCATTACTTAAAGTCTTAAAGGTATTTTCTAAAATATTTGGTGGTAATTCTAAAGAATTAACATACTCTTTAGCAGTTCTTTTTGTTAATTTATCTAATTTAATAAAGGTTTCCATTAAGCTATTGTGAATTTTCTTTTCATCGAGATAAAATAATTCTTTATAAATTTTATATTTTTTCGAAAATGGTTTATTAATTTTTACCATCTTTACGATAAAAGAATTAGTGCGAGGTGGGATATCAAAAGATGAGGGAGGAACTTCTAGTAAAATATCTGTCTTAAAGAAAGAGTTAGTTATAACACTTAGTTTAGTAATCTTTTGATTAACAACATTTAAGATATAGTGTGATCCCATTAACATATATAATTCTTGGAAATCAGTATCTATCATCTTATAGATAAATGGTTCGATGATACTATAAGGTAGTGAAGTTATAATCTTATCGACTTTAGGAATTTTAACATCTAAGACACTTCCCCAGATAATTTCTAAGTTAGGAATAGATTCTAAGAAAGGTCTTAAGCGGGTATCTAGTTCAATGGCATAGAGTTTCTTTACCTGAGGTGCAATAAGTTTAGTTAAAGTTCCTTTACCAGGTCCAATTTCTAGAACGGTATCCTCTTTAGAAAGTTTAGGATAAGAAAGATACTTTTCAATAATATCATTATCAATTAAGAAATGTTGGTCTAAATAATTAGAATCATTTGTAAACATATTATCGCCTTCTTCTTCCCTTATTATAAAAGAAAAGAACCATTTAGACAATGATTCTTGTAATTATTTTTTAAATTGCGAATTATAAAGATCAGCATAAAAACCATTTTTAGCCATCAATTCTTCATGAGTACCTTGTTCAATGATGTTACCTTCGTTCATAACTAAGATAAGATTAGCATTTTTAATCGTGGATAGACGGTGGGCAATAATAAATGATGTACGCCCTTCCATTAATTTATCCATAGCCTTTTGAACTAATTCTTCCGTTCTAGTATCAACATTAGAAGTAGCTTCATCTAGGATTAGGAAAGGAGCATTTTCAATCATACCACGAGCAATAGTTAGTAACTGCTTTTGACCACCACTGATGGAATCATTCTCCCCTATTACACAATCTAAGCCTCCTGGTAAAGTTTTAATGAAGTGATCAACACCAACGGTTTTACAAGCAGCCCAGATTTCTTCATCAGTAACGTTTTCTTGATTAAATTTAATGTTATCACGAATAGTACCATCAAAAAGCCATGTATCTTGTAAGACCATAACAAATAAATTATGGATATTTTCTCTGGTTAAATCCTTAGTTGAAACACCATCAATTAGAATATCCCCAGAATTAATTTCATAGAATTTCATCAGTAAGTTAACCATTGTAGTCTTCCCGGCTCCCGTAGGTCCTACAATAGCAACCTTTTCACCAGGATGAGCAGTAGCAGAGAAATCTTTAATTATTAATCTCGTATCATCATAACCAAATTTAACATGTTTAAACTCGATATTACCTTTAACTTTAGCTTTGTCTAAAACTTTTGTCTTATCACTTTCGGCAGTCATTTCTTTTTCATCTAAGAATTCAAAGACACGTTCGGAAGCGGCAGCTGTAGTCTGTAAGGAAGTCATTGCTTGAGCAATTTGCGAAAGCGGATTTGTAAACAAACGAACATAAATCATGAAAGCGACAATAACTCCGAAAGTAATATATCCTTTCATAGCTAGTAGAGCCCCAACAATACAAACCATAACGTAACCGAAATTACCGATAAAGCCCATCATTGGTTGCATAAGACCAGATAAGAATTGGCTCTTCTTGTTACATTCACGTAAACGACCATTAAGTTCATCAAAAGTTTTTGTAACTTCTGCTTTAGCATTGTAACATTCAACAACATTATGACCACTGTAAATTTCTTCAATATGGCCGTTAATGTTTCCTAACTCTTCTTGACGAGCAATAAAATACTTTTGGGATTTTTTTAAGATTGAAATCATAAAGGTAAAGCCAAATAAAGTAGAAAGAATGGCCGTAATTGCCATTACCCAGTTAGTGGTAAACATCATAATAACAGAACCAATAAACAAGGTTACCGAACTAATTAAGGTTGCCAAACTTTGGTTTAGGTTTTGAGCAATCATATCAACATCGTTAGTAACACGGCTTAAGATATCACCGATTTCATGAGAATCAAAGAATTTTAATGGTAATTTATTTATTTTAACGGAAATACGAGTACGTAAGTCTTTTGCAAAACCATTGGAAACGGTAGTCATTGAATAACTTTGAATATAACCAAAAATGGCACTTAATAAGTATAGACAAACTAGGGTAATAATAATTTTCTTAGCAGCATCTAAATCCATTCTGGGTTTAATCAAATCATAAATAGAAGTTGGTAGATTATCCATAACTTTTAGGGTCTCATCAGTTACCATACTAGAATCAATATCTACTACTTCATTTAGAAAAGTTATCTCATCTTCTCTACTAATAGTAGTTCCATTAACATTAATATCATCGATTAAGATATTTAAAATGTCATCTGGTAACGCTAGAATATTCTTTAAAATAGTTTTTTGATCTTTAGCAGTATTAGCTTGCATACCAGCTAAAAATTCTTGGTAAGTAGCTTTATCTTCGAAACTAATATTTTCACTAGTTAAGATAAGCACCGATTTTTCTTGGAGACTAGCCTCATTAAAATTATTATTTATTTCCGTAATAACACTTTGTAAAACCTCAGTATTAGGTTTAATTCCGTTAGTTACAACATCAGTTAGACTAGATAATTTATTAGGAGCCGTAAGAGAAAGAATAGCCGATAGAAAGGCAAGCGTTATAGCTAAGCCCATTAGAATTTTCCATGGTTTTAAGTTAGCTAGTAATCTTTTAATTGAACCAACAAAGTCTTTAGACTTCTCATTATTTCCGTGCATAGGTCTAGGCATTTTCTAACTCCTCCTTTGACAATTGTGATAAGGCTATTTCCTTATAGACCTCACAATTTTTTAATAGCTCTTGATGCGTACCAATACCCACACAAGTTCCTTTATCTAAAACAACAATCTTATCGGCATTGATAATAGTCCCAATTCTTTGAGCCACTATCATACTAGTAGCTTCTTTAGTATATTTTTTTAATTCACTTCTTAAAGTAGCATCAGTTTTATAGTCTAGAGCGGAGAAGGAATCATCAAAAATATAAATTTCAGGGTCTCTAGCAATACTTCTAGCAATGGCTAGTCTTTGTTTTTGACCGCCGGAAACATTAGTGCCACCTCTGGCGATATGAGAATCAATTCCATCTTCCATCTTCGAAACAAAGTCTTGGGCTTGGGCAATTTTAATGGCTTCTTTAACTTTGGCATCACTTGGCTTCTTACCGTTCTTAGATCCATAAGCCACATTACTCTTTACAGTTCCTGTAAACATAACAGCTTTTTGTGGAATATATCCTAATTTATTATGTAATTCTTCTAAAGAATAATTTTTTACATTAACACCATCAACTAAAACTTCGCCATCAGTTGCATCATAAAATCTGGGAACAAGATTGATAAGACTACTCTTTCCGGAACCAGTCGACCCAATAAAAGCAATAGTCTCACCTTTATTAACTTTAAAGGAAATATTACGTAATAAGTATTCATCAGCATCAGGATACTTAAACGATACATTCTTAAATTCGACAGTACCGACTTCAGTTGGTTTAATATCATTATGACCATCTTCGATACTAATATCACAACCTAAAATCTCATTAATACGGCGGGCCGAAATTTGAGCACGTGGCCACATCATAAAGATCATCGCTAACATTAAGAAAGACATAATAACTTGCATTCCATAACTAGAGAAAATAACCATATCACTAAAGAGGGTAATTTTAACACTGATAACGGCATTATTGATTAAGTAAGTTCCAATCGCATAAATACCTAAAGTTAAACCATTCATAACTAGCATCATGACTGGATTTAAAATGGCAAAGCACTTTTGATTAAACAATTGCATATTGGTTAAATCGTTATTTACGTTTTCAAAGCGATTTTCTTGATACTTTTCCGCATTGAAAGCTCTAATAACACGGATACCGGTTATAGATTCTCGCGTAACATTATTAATCTTATCGATTAATTTTTGGACTTTCTCAAATCTTGGTAAAACGATTAACATAAGTCCCGTAACAACGGCTAATAAAATAACAACACATCCTGCCGTTAACATACTCCATTCTAAGGACTTATTTAAAATTTTCGTAATCGCCCACACCGCCATAATTGGAGCCTTAATAAGTAATTGTAAACCAATTGAAATAAGCATCTCTAACTGGGTAATATCATTGGTAGTACGAGTAATTAAACTACTGGTTTGAAACTGTTTTATTTCAGCAGTACTTAAATCTAAAACTTTATTATAAACTTTACTTCTCAAATTATAAGAAAAATTAGCTGACAAGTTACTAGCTAAGAAACCTACGATACAAGCTGATACTAAAGAGCCAAAGGCACAAAGTAACATATATCCACCTTGACGCAAGATATCCCCCATCGCCGAGCCATCCGTTTGAACAAGTCTAGTAATAGCGGACATATAATCCGGTAGTTTTAAATCCAACCATACTTGAAAAACAATCAAAATTATGCTTATAACTATTATACCTATATCTTTTTTAGTAAAGTTTTTAAATAATTTAAACATCTTTTTTCCTCTCTTCTTCTATTAAATTTCCTGCCAATTTCTTTAGCAATCTAATCAATTCGGACTTTTCTTCTAGAGTAAAATCCTGCTCTAAAATACTTTCTAAATTCATTAGTTCAGCAGATACTTTTTTGGTATTATTTACAAATGTTTTCGTGAGTTTAATCTCGTTTTTTCGAGGATCTTCACTTGCTACTTTTCTTATAATAATAGTATTTTTTTCCATCGTAGTAAGAATACCACTTACGGTTGAACGCCTTAAATTAAACGTATCACAAATATCTTGCTGAAATATTTTCTTATTTTGATTTTTAAGTAAATACTTCATAATCATAACTTGCATAGGACTTATTCGACATTTGGACTTTTTTTCAAAAGTTTTGATGACATAACGTCCTATCAATTTGTTGGTATTCATAATATAATACCCGATTGAATTATTATCTTGCATATTTTTACCACCATTGTTAGGAAACTAACAAAATAATTCTAGCATTCTTAAAAAGATTAGTCAATAAATTTTCTAATCTTCACATACTTTTCATGTTCTATTTAATATTCACTGATTAATTCACTTAAATAGATAATTTTTAAGTCTTTAGATTTTATGTATTCTAAAAGACAGTCTAAATAAGTTATATCCTTTAAATAGATGATACTACCACTAGTGAGTTTTTCTTTTACGGCGATAATATTAGATTCATCTAAAATAAGAGTGGGTTTTACTAAATACTTTTTCTTCCTTTGACAGAGTTTTAAAAAAGAATTATTATCATTTACAAGACAAATATTGGTATTTAATTTAGATTTCTTTAGAAGTTTATCTAATTCTTGATAGTTATCATAGTCATTATTAATTTGTTCAAAATAACTATCTTTAGAAAAATCGTTCTTATTAATTAGAAGAGAAGCTTTAAGATTATGTTTTACTAAGTAGTCTTTAATCTCTTCTTCTTTATAATCAGTTATAAGACTTACTCCCTGTTTCTTACTATTACCTTGAATAATTATTTTATCTAAGTTATTACTTAAAGAAACCTCTGGTTTAATTGGTTTACTTACGAGATAAAGACTATTAAAGACATCTTGTTCTTTCATTTTCGATAGACTTTTTAATTCATCAATGATACTACCATACATCCCCGGAATAATATAATCATCAGTAACAGTGGCATTGACATAATCAGTTTTTCTTTCAATACTAGCTGTCTTTATTTCTTTTAGAATAGGATCTTGGTCTCTAACCAGAGAGGCTGTTTTATTAGTTGTATAAAAACTTAAGAGAACTAAAATACTAAATATTAGGTATTTACCATACTTTTTCATTAAATCACCTAATAAATTATATTCTTCTAAAAAGAAAAAAATCTAGTTTCCTAGATTCTTTAGCATATCTTTGATTTAATTAGATCAATTCCTCTTTTAGGATCACTAATTAGCATACTATAAGCACTTTGATTCTTACGAAGCTCGACCATAAAATAAACTTCATCTTTAGTCATAGCTACTACTTCATCTTTTTTATCTGCATCACTAACACTTACTAAAGTATCACTGCCAATTAAGTAATCAGCATCAACATTAAAAATTTCACATAATTTGATAATACTTTCTAAAGTTGGATTACGAAGTTCTCTTTCATATAGACAAATTACAGATTTTTTAACACCAATTAACTGCCCTAACTCACTTTGGGTAAGCCCTTTTGCTTTTCTTAAGTTTTTTAGTCTTTCACCTTTTACCATAAACCCACCTGTTCTTCCTTTCGATAGTGACTAGTTTAACATCTTTTTACTATTTGTCAAGGGAAAGTTTACACAGAATAAAAAGAATTTAGTCCCGGGTTTGCAATACATATTTATAAAACATTTTGTACTCACTTTAGTAATATTATCTTATCAAAACTTTTTCCAAAAGTAAACTAGGTGTTTAAACTACTACGCCTTCTTTAGAATTAATCGTTTAGCCTCCCCTATATAAATAAGGAAAATATTCTTAGATGTTTATATTCTTTTCTTATAGATATATATAGTAAGACTACATTTACTTTTTAGCAAGAAAAAAAGTGACCAATTAGTCACTATCTTCACAATGAGAATCACATTTTTCACAATCGCATTCACATTCTTCACAATTGCACTTGCAATTGCAATCACAATCACAATCACAATCGCAATCACATTCACAATCATCGAAACCGATATGAAAAGGAATACCCATATGATGTAATGATGCGGTTAAGAAAATGTTGATAGCGGTTTCTGTGTCTAAGCCTAGGCTATCAAATAATTCATCACAATTACTTTTTAAATCTTTGTCTACTTTGACATTAACTAGTTCTTTCACTTGGACCTCCTAAGGATATTATATCCAAATAATGATAAAAATACTATTAAATTTTCGCAAAAGATGGTATTAATGTGCTATACTAAAACAAATTTAAGAAAGGGATATTTATGGAAAAAATTGTAAATGAATGTGAAAAAGGTAATTTGATTGTCTTAAGTGGGCCATCGGGAGCCGGAAAAGATAGTATTATTAGAGAGCTTAAAAATTATTATCATAATTTTTGGGTATCGGTATCCATGACTAGTCGAGCTCCCCGAGGGGAAGAAGTCGATGGAATTGATTATTTCTTTGTAAGTAAGGAAGAGTTTGAAAAACATATCAAGAATAATGATTTCTTAGAGTATGCAATGTATAATGATAATTATTATGGAACTCCGAAGTCTAAGATTAATGATTTTTTAGACCAAGGAAAAGATGTTATCTTAGAAATTGAAATTCAAGGGGCTTTAAAGATTAAAGAAGAGTTTCCAGAGGCTATATTCATCTTTATTATGCCGCCTTCAATGGGAGAATTAGTAAGAAGATTAAAGAAACGTAATACGGAAGATACAGAGAAAATTATTAAGCGTTTTAAGAAGGCTTATCAAGAGATAAACTATTATAATAATTATAACTATGTAGTTATTAATGATGATTTAGATACAGCGGTTAGAAAAGTAGAAGCTATTTTAGTATCGGAAAGACTTAGAGTATCTAGAATTGAAAACGTTTATGTTGGGAATATGGAAGAAGAGTTACATGAGGCTTTAAGAGATGATATGGAGTTTGTTAATCATGTAATGGTAGATTCTAAGGATGAATAAGCTTTTAGATACTTATTATAATAAGTTTAATGAAGATAAGAGGCTTTTAAGAAGACATGGTCTGGTGGAATATTATACGACTATTAAGTATTTAGATGAGGTTTTAAATGGTTATAAAAATCCTAAAGTGCTTGATGTCGGAGCGGGTACGGGAGTCTATAGCAAATATTTAAGTGACCATGATTATGATGTGACAGCGGTTGAGTTAGTTAAACATAATTTAAGAGTCTTAAATGGTAAAATTCCAGGGATTAAGAGTTATCTTGGGAATGCTTTAGATTTAAGTTTCTTAAAGAATAATAAGTATGATGTTATTTTGTTATTTGGCCCTATTTATCATCTTTTTGGAAATGATAAGTCTTTAGCACTTAAAGAGGCTTTAAAGTATCTAAATACCAATGGTACTTTGATGATTATTTATTGTCTTAATGATTATGCTATTTTAAAGCATGGGTTTATAGATGGGAATATTATTAGAGAAAAGGATAATCTTAATGATTGTTATCTTATTAAAGATAAGGAAGATAATTTATATAGTTTTGATACTTTAGAGTCTATAGATAAACTTAATAAGGAATGTCATTTAAAGAGAATAAAGATTATTAGTCAAGAAGGAATGAGTGAATATATAAGACCTATTCTTAATAAGATGAGTGAAGAAGAATTTAAGATGTATATGGATTTTCATTTAAAAAGATGTGAAAATTATGAATATTTAGGATTATCTAGACATGTCTTAGATATTGTAAAAACCACAAGAAATTAATCTTGTGGTGTTTTTTGTTCTAATTTAACTAAGACTTCCCGTGGTTTAGAACCGTTAGCTGGACCAATAATACCGCGTTCTTCTAAGAGATCAATACAACGAGCGGCACGATTATAGCCAAGACGAAATCTTCTTTGAAGAAGTGAGGCGGAAATTTTACCGGTATTGATTGCAAATTCAACAATTTCATTATATAACGGGTCTTCATAGTCTTCTTTTTCACCAGATACTGGATTATGGTCATCTTCTTTAGGAGCCGTAATATGAGTATCATAGTTAGCTTGTTGTTGAGAACAAACATATTCAATTAATCTTCTAATTTCATCATCAGAAATAAAACAACCTTGGATACGGATAGGAGCATTTTCTCCCATTGGTAGATATAACATATCCCCTTTTCCTAATAGTTTTTCTGCTCCCGAACAATCTAAAATAGTACGGGAATCAATTTGACTGGATACAGCAAAGGAAATACGAGATGGAATATTAGCTTTAACAACGCCAGTAATAACATCAGTCGAAGGACGCTGTGTAGCAACGATTAAATGGATACCAGCCGCACGAGCCATCTGAGTAATACGCATAATAGAGTCTTCAACTTCTTTAGAAGCCACCATCATAAGATCAGCTAACTCATCGATAATAACTACTATATAAGTCATTTTTTTCTTTTTACAATCAGGATTATCTTCATTATATTTATCAATCATCTCATTGTAACCAGAAATATTTTTAACGCCATTTTCTTCGAATAAGTCATAACGATGTTCCATTTCTTCAACAATTCTTTGAAGTGCTAAAGATGCTTTCTTGGGATCTGTAACAACAGGACACAATAGATGAGGGACACCATTATAGTTAGAAAGTTCAACCTTCTTAGGATCAACCATCATCAGTTTTACTTCATCAGGACGATAACGCATCAAAATACTAGCAATAAACGAGTTAATACAAACGGATTTACCAGAACCGGTTGATCCTGCTACTAAAAGATGAGGCATTTTAGAAATATCAGCAGTCTGAACGCGACCCATAATATCTTTTCCTAAAGAAACTAAAATCTTAGCTTTTAATTGATTAGGAGGAATATTAGCCATAACTTCTTTAATTTGAACAGAAGAAATAACAGGATTAGGTATTTCAATGCCAACTGTATTCTTACCAGGAATAGGAGCTTCTATCTTAACAGACTTAGCAGCCATCCCAAGAGCAATTTCTTTATCTAAAGAGACAATACGACTTAATTTAGTTCCGGCAGGAATATGGACTTCATACTGAGTAACAGCAGGTCCCATATGAATTTCTACAACTTTTCCATCAATACCAAATTCTTTTAAGACTCTTTCTAGGATATTTTTATTACTACGAATAAATTCCGTTGAATTAGTCTTATTATCTTTCTTTATAGGGTCTAAGATTTTATTAATATCTGGAAGACGATAATTATCATTAACAAATACTAGTTTATCTTCTTGAGGTTCACTAATTTGCGTAGTTTCACCGGTCGTAACAGGAATTTCTCGAGGTGGCTCCGGTACGGGATGATTTTTTAACTCCTCTACACTAGTAATAACTACCTTGTTATCATTTTCATGATTAGATGTTGCTGTTGTAATTGGAACTTCTTCATTAGAATTTTCTTCCTCATCTTCCTCATCATCACTATCAAAGAAAGTATCAACAATAAGTTCTTTGATTTTCGAATAGATTTCAGCGGGATTAATATCAAAGAAAAGTATAATACCAAAGATAGCACTAATGATAATAACAATCATCGTTCCTGGATAGCCAAAGAATTGGACAAGTCCCCCGGAAAGTATAGCGCCAATTAAACCACCCCCAACTGTAATAGAAGTATCCCCACTAGAAAGAATGGGACCAGTACCATTAATACTAGCAACTCTCCCCATATAATTATCTTTAGTAGCATTAATAACACTAATAAAGTTAGGATTATTTTTAATGAAGTTAGAATGAGCAAGGATTAAGATTACTCCTAGGAGAATGAAAACGCCAATAAATTTAGCAGATTTAAAGTCTGGTAAATGACGACGAAATAACATCAAGAAACCAATAATTATCAAAAGGATTAGTAAAAGATACCAAAATTCTCCAACTAAAAAGATGGAAAACTTCTTAAACAAAGCCCCAACTAGACCAAATCCAAAGCCAATGATGCCAATTAAAACAATAATAAGTCCTGTCAATTCTACACTATATCCCAGTTTTTTCTCATCACTATTTTTACGTTTTTTCTTCTTTGCCATAACACGCCCTACTTTCTTATGCACTTCCATTATAATATAAATCTAAGAAAAAAGCATTAGAAAAAAAGGGATTTCCCCTTTTAATAAAAGATAAAACTAGATAGTATAATAGCAAGTAAGATATAAAGTACTATTATAAATAAGTAGTTTTGGTTGGTTTGATTAGAACATTTGTCTTTTTTTACACACTTTTCCATAGTATCACCTTAAATAAATGCTCCAACTATGATAATTAATAATATAAATAAAACTAAGATAATAGCAGGTCCCATGCTGTTGCATCCACATCCGTTATTCATAAATTTCCCTCCTTTTATAAGTCTCATTATATCTTATGGTAAGTCTAAATTTTTGTGTATGATATTTTTCTTATCTTTTATTTGTACTGGTTATGATTATTACCAAAGATTTTATTTACTTAAAGAAAATACTTGAGATAAATTTATAATCTTAAAAGGAAAATCTAAGAAAAAAGACTTAATTACTAGTACCAAATCCCGTATTTATGCTATAATGTCCTAGAAGGAGATAGAAAAAATGAAGAAAAAAGTGCAAAAATTAGTAGTGTTAAGCTTAGCTAGTATGACTTTACTTAGTGGTTGTGGCACCAAAAAAATCCCAACTCTAGAAAATGGAGAACAAGCTATTGTCTCATTTAAGGATGATGTGAAAATTAGTATTAATGATTTTTATAATCAAATGAAGGATAAATATGGTACAGAAGTTCTTCTTAATATGATTGACAAATTAGTATTAGAGAAGAAATACAGCGATTATACAGAGGAAGCTAAAAAGAATGCTGAATCGGTAATGACTCAATTAAAGGCTAGTTATAAAGATAATCTGCTTTCGGCTATTCAGACTTATACTGGGTATCAAACTTTAGAGGAATATCAAGATTATGTTTATTTAAGTAATCTTCAAAGTAAAGCCGCTGAGGACTATGCAAAGAAGAATATTTCGGAAAAAGAGATTAAGAAATATTATAAAGATGAAATTAAGCCGGATATTAAAGTATCGCAAATATTATTTAGTGTAAACTATGCTAAGGATGCTTCCGATGATGATAAGACTAAGGCTAAAGATGAAGCTAAAGCTAAAGCTCAAGAAGCTCTTGATAAGTTAAAAGCTGCTGATCAAAGTAAGATTAGTGAAGTATTTAGCAATTTAGCTAAAGAATATTCTAATGATGATTCATCTAAAGATAATGGTGGAGATTTAGGATACATTAATACAGATACTCTAGGTTCTAACTATGATAATTTAGTAACAGAAGCATATAAGCTAAAAGATGGTGAATATTCTACTAATATTGTAGAAACTGAATTAGGATATCATTTAGTACTTCGTACAGAAACTAAAGAAAAAGCTGATTTAGAATCCGTTCGTGATAAGATTGTTGATGCTTTAGTTAGTGAATATCTAAATAATAATAAAGATGCCTACATTAAATCTATGCAAGAAGTTCGAAAAGAATATGGTATGGATATTGTTGATGATGATTTAAGTAAAAATTATACTAATTATATTCAAAATTCTTTATTAAAGATTCAAGAAAATAAAAATTCTAGTTCATCGAACACTAGTTCATCAAACACTAAAAAATAAAAAATCTATCTATGGGATATAATCCTATAGATAGATTTTTTTCAAGTTTTAAAAGGAGAAAAGTTCATCATAATAACAAGATGAACCCTTCATTTTGCATTTCGCACAGTAAAAACTATCAATTCAAAAGCATAAAAGGGCTTTTGTATTTTGCAATCTTCACCCAACTAAAATGCACGCGACAAATTAACACTCAGAGAACAAGACTGTTCTCTAATAAAAGTATAACATAAATCATTTAGAAAATACAACATCTTTTTATCTTGGGTAACAAATTGTTTTTTCAAGACTTAAATCACTAACTTTAATATCCATTAGTTCTTCAATATTAGGACTTGTATTAACATTAATCATTTTAGATTTAACATTTCTAATGAACTGGGAAGCTTTTTTAGAATCACTAGTAAAGATACTACTAGCATATAAGGAGCCATTATAATTAATCATTTTGATTGCTTCTTCTAAGCCACTTACTTTAATAGCATCGATATCCATATTTATATCTTCCTTAAGGTAAATAGTTAAATTTAATCCGAGACTAAGAATTTTTTTAATAAACTCTGCATTTATTATTTCATCTATATAAATATCATAGTTTAAATAGCCACTTGTAAGTACGGGTACTTTAGATTTTTCTATAATAGACCTTTGATAATCACGGGAACCAATTACAATATTCAAATCGATATTAGCATATTCTTCTAATACCTTAGAGGAATCATCGGTCACAAACAAGTTTAAGTAATCTGGACTTAAGTCATTAGACTTTAATACTTCTTTTATTATAGTTACTAAAAGATTATTAGAGCCATACATATAACCATTGCTAACGATAATAGAGGTATTACCAACTAGAAAATTCTTTAAGAATATTTCTAATAGACAATAGAAGTTACCTTCATTAAAGATTAAAACATTACCACGATTTAGATATTCTTTTCCATAGATTTTAGTCTCATCTTTACTAGAAGTTATTACTTTTCCATAGATAATATTTTCTTTTTGAAGATTTTTAAATATATTAGTTATTATATTCTTATCAAGGGGAAAGCCATTACGATTCTTTAGATCAATTTTATTTGCTTCCCTAAATTTTTCATAATTAATTAAAATACTATTTTCAATATCTTTTAAGACTTTTAAAATTATTTTAGCATTAAGATTATTATCAATTAGAATAACTTGATTTATTATATTACTTATATTCTTATCTTCCATATTTACTACCTCCTATCTCTTTTATATCCATACTAGTATTATAGATTTCTAATTGTTCTTTACTTAATCTTGAAGAATCGATTATTCTTGTCTTTGCTATTTGCTTTAGAGCTAAATAAACTTGTAAACAAATAACATCAGTTATATCGATTTCTTTATTTAGACCAATATTTTTATTATAAAGAATATCCCCTAGTCTTATAGTTGTATCATCATAGTCATAGATAATAGCTATATTAGCATTAAGAATAACTCTTATCGTACTAGGATTTAAATTATAATGTCTAGCTAAACTGGTCATTATATCAGATTCTTCATATGATGTTAACTGCGTTAAAAGATGATTTTTATCTTGTTTAGTTAATAATTCTAAACGTTCTAAATGATAAAGAATATCTTTCGTAAAAGTAGTGCTATCATAGACTTGATACTCATCATTATGAACTGGTAAAGCTTCTTTAGAAGTCTCATCTTTAGATATTTTTCCTTCTAGAATATACTGGGTAATAGAGTCATTAGTATAAAGACCTCTTTTTAATTTAACAGGAGGAATATAATCTAAGGGTTTTGCTATTCTTCCTGTATCTAAGATAGCATTATTCTTAATAGAAGATGCTATATCATTATATCCTAATCCTACGGTTACTTTAGATAGTTTTAAAGAGTTATATCCTTCTAGAGTTATTTCTTTATTTGCTAACATCTTTTGATAAACTTCTTCATCTTTCTTAATTAATTCTTTAGAAGCTATCTTATAGATTTGATAAACTTCATCAGTAAATTCTTTCCTAGGTATTTCGGCTCTTTGGAAAGCTTTATCGGGAATTTCAATATTATCAAAACATAATGTATTACCGCGACGCCATACCCAAGACTGAGCCACAACATTTCCTAAGTGGTCTTTAATAACAAAGATGCGACCATCAGGACTAGTCATCGAGTGTTCCATACATACTTCAGCCGCATTATCAATCTCTTGACAGCAATCCGTCAAAGTACCAATAGCAAGCGCTAAAGGATCATCTAATCTTAAAATCTCATAATGATATTTGGTGTTGTCCCCTTCTACTCTAGGGATGCTACTTTTAGTTCTTTGTTTGCCATAATTATATATTTGTTGAAGAATATTAAAATCTTGTTCACTATAACCAGCTAAAGAAGCAACGGAGGCCATTTCTTCATTACCAACTTCAACATTCTCATAACTATATTTTTTAGCAAAATTAAGAGCTAAATCCCAAGTTAAATGACGATTGCTATTAATGACTTTAATTTCTTTAAATTGTTTTTGCACTGATGTTAAGTATTTTTTATTTTCATCATCTTGGAAAATAGATTCCAAATTAGTGAGAAAAAACTCGCGAAAATCAGGGTTATATTCAAGTTTAAAGCCTCCAAATAATTGATGGGCTAGTTTACTACTCATAATATTTAGTTCAGGAAATTTACCTAGAGTTTCTTTTAGAAGAGCTATACTCTTGGGATATTTTTGTTGATCGATAGTTAAAACATAGGTATTATCTTCACTCTTCCTATAAAGGCTTTGAAAAATATGGTCTTTATCTAAAGGCGTATCTTCCGCATTAATGGCTTGATAAAGACTTATAATATCTCCTCTTTGAAAAAACGTATTACTATCAATTTTACCCACTATAGCCATATCTAACCGTTCTAAGGCATAACCAATATCTTTATTTATCTTCGTAGGTAACTTAGTTAATAAATCAATGCATTCTTTAAATCCACGGGTATCATTATCAAATGCTCCAAAGGAATAAGCTATCTTTAACATGGCTTCCCGACCTTCGGCTTCTTGGGCAAATTCACTAATTTTCATGAGCTTGCTCCACTTAACTCCTGCGGTTAAAAATTTATCGATTTCTCTTTCGGGAAAATTTTGCATAACTACATAATCAGGAATAAAGGTTTGACCGGTTTTAGCATACCAATTTTTCATAACTAAGACTTGACGATCTTTAAGCATTTTAGAAACGGTCTGAGGCTTTTTAAGTCCTAATAACAAGGCTTTTTCCCTGCCAAAATTATGAAAATATTCAATCAAGCTTTCTTTTGGATACTCTTGGGAACGAATTAAAGAACTTAATATATCTTTTCCTTCTAAGAAAGGCAACCAATCTTTAGCATAAACTGATAATATCTCAAAGTCTAACCCTCCATAAAAGTAGATTTTTAAATGTTCCGGAGCTTCATTACTTAGGAATAATTCAGGATGTTGTTCTTTTAAGAAGATGGGAGCTTCTTCAGGTTCAAATTTATAACCTTGATTTTTAACTTCATCAAGAATGATAGATTCTAAGGATTTAGTTAAAGTATCATAAGAAGTTAGAGCATCTTTAGGAAGCAATCCGATCGTTTGGGATAAAAATTTACCATAAGTAGTACAAAGTCTTAAGAAATCTTTAGTACCTAACTTATCTAAATAAATTTGTTCTTCAGGTTTACCACTGAAATTATAATTCTTCTTTCGAAAAGCAACATAAAGATTCTTATGTTCTAAGACTTTAGAAATCTCAGGATTTAAGAAGATATCATTATACTCTAGTTTACCGGCATAGAAGGCTTTAATTATGCTTTTTTTAGTATTATCGTATAAGAAAGGTAATTCTTCTGGACTTAAAAAGATATCAGGATGTTCTAAGAAGAAAGTTTTATCTTGACTTAAATATGCATAAGAATAATAATTCTTTCCCGTTAAAATTTCATAATAGATATAATTTCTAATAATTCTATCGACATCGTTTTTAGAAGTACTCATCGTAAATGGTTGATAGTTAATAGTTTTAGGAAGATATTCGCCATAGGCTTTCATTAAATCTAAAAGAGCTTTACGACCAAAAGAATTAGTATAATAAGTACAAAAGGACATATTAAGATTTTGTAATATAAAGTCATCTGGAAATAAATTTCCTAAATCCATATCTAAAAGATAACTTATATACTGAGGATGAGTTCGGACATAAGAAAAATTAATTTTATTATGATAAAAGGCTTTTATTAATTCTTGAGGGCAAGTTTCCTTAATAAATATATCTTTAAAGTCTTTTCGAAAAGAACCATTAATAAAGCTATAATCGGCATAATCAGTAAAATAATTATATTTACGCATTTCATTAAGACATTTAGCCAAGAATTCTCTAAACTCGGGATAAGTCATCTTGGGGATGGTTTTCTCTTCCCAATTATTCTTGAGATAAGAGGAAAAAGCTTCAAAGAATTCAAAAGGACGATGATTAGCGTCTTGATGAGTAAAAATACCCGTTTCTTTTTCTAACAGGAAGAGATTATTTAAGCCAACTTGATTAATTAAGTGATTTTGATAATAGTCTAAAAGACAAGTTTTGTCATCTAAATTTTTTAAATCGGTAAATGAATGAAGAGAACCAACTACTTTGGTAAACATTTCAGTTAACCACTCCGGCACTTTAGTTTCTGGAGAAAAACTCTTATTTATTAAGTAAATACTCATAACTTCTTTAAAACCGGCAACTGGTTCTTTCGAGGCTGTTAAACGGAGATTAACATTAAAGTCTTCTCCACTAAGATGTCTAATGACATGAGGATAAGCTTTGTAAATCTCTTGAAAAGCATATTTGCCAAAGAAATTATTTAATTTAACAACTAAACTTTCTGGTTTAGCAAAACTACTAAGAGGTAAATCTTTAAAAAGGGAATAATTATCAATTATATCTAAAGTAGTTAATTTTCTTTCATAATATCTAGTTCTTAAGCTTTCTTCCATCTCTATCTTCATCTTAAAGAGATCCTCATTAGCAAGAATAAACTTTTCGGGAAACTGAGTCTTAGTAGTTATACTTAAAAAAATAGGATTATACATATTAGTAGGATATAACAATTCTTCACGGACCACTTGATAAATATTACTAATTAACTTTTGAGGACTACTATCGATAGTATTAATTTTTTTAATAGCATCCGTCATCTTGATTAGATTTAAAAGTTTCTTAATATCTTCATAATCACTAGGAAAATTCTTATAAAGATTAACAACATTCTTAAGTCCTAAAACTTTAATAGGCGTCCCCTCACCTATAAGATGACTATAAAGGTCTTTATTTGTCTCTAATTCTTCTAAAGAATCCGGGGCTAGATTAACTAAATCAGCTAGAGTAATATCATCTTGATACCATTTATCTTGAAATTCTTTAGGAATTTTTTTACTCAAGAAATAATCTTTATGGGTACGTACTACCTCCTCATCTAAGTAATCAGGACTTACCTTTCCATTTGAACTCGTAATATTTTTAAGATTACATCCTTTAAAATTAACATTTCCATAGACTTCAACCATCTTAAAATCAATATTAGCCTTACTCTTAGATAAGTCTAAAACTTTACCATCTGGCGCTAATAAGCTTATTCCCTCATATAGATTAAAAGGAATAGAGCTTAAATCATAAGAAAATAATTCTTCTTCTACTTTTACATACTTTGCAATACTTGCTTTTTGGAAAGCTAATTTTTCTTCAGATGATAAATTAGCAATTTTTTGGGAAAAGCTAGCTATAATCGCCGCTAATTGTTGTTTATAGGCTTTAAATTCTTCAATAGTTAACATACATACTCCTTTATTATAAGTTTATCTTATCACAAATCACTTGCTCCGACTAGAGTTTTTACTTTCTCTAAATCATATCCTTTCTTTAAAAGTTTACCAACTAAAATATAGTTTAACTTTCTAGAATCATACTTATTCTTATACTTATTATATAACTTAGTATATTCTTTCTTTAGATTAGCTTCTTCTTTAGAGTTATCTACCTTAATCGTTATTAACTCCTGATTAATAAGATAATCCGGGTACCCAAGATTTTTTAAATAATTTTTTAATTTCATAATTACCATATTCTTACTATCTTTGGAATTAGTCTTTAACTTCGTATTTACTATTCTTTTTATCTTTTCTAACCAGGTATCATCAGTAATTAAGTCCAGTTCTTCTTTAATACTTATCTTATCTAAGTCTTTATTCTGAAGATAATTATAAATCTTATAGTACCCATCATTACTTAAAAGAACCTTAGTATTTATATAAGCTTTAATGTAGTTATTATCATCTAAATATCTTTCTTTTTTAAGTCTATCAATTACATAATTACTTAAGGAAGAATCATAGGCTTTTAGATACTCTTTAACATCTTTAGTACATTTTATACTCTTTAAATACTTTAAAGTCTTATAATAAAGCTCTAACTTTAGATTATCTTTTTTTATTGCTTCTAAAGTATTCTTATCTATTTCTTTTAGAATTAATAAATTGTATTTTAAAATTAAATCACTATATAGGGAAATACTTTCTTGATTTTCTAAGAGAATATTATATTTATTAGCACTCTTCTTCGTATATTTTATTATTTTCATAAGTCACCTCTTATTCTAAAGTACCACACTCTTTTGGAAATTTAAAGATTTTTAATATCCTAAGTATTATCATAGTATGCTCCTCATCTGTAGTCACATAATAACTCAGCTTTAATCATTTGTCCAGCCCTAAGTGAAAATTTTTTAAGATTTTTTCAAAGTTTTTTTAAAGTTATCTAAAAGCGACCTTTCAAAAAACTTCTTAATAATATTAAATATCGAATTAACTATTATCATAAATATAATAAAACTAGAGAATGCTCTCTAATTTTATTATTTTCTCTTAAAAGAAGGAATCCTTAACTTTTTTAAGTCCCTACTATGGCAAGGGTATTCCGACTTTTTTATCCCATTAAACAAAGGGTACTTTAACACTTATCACTAAAATAATAAATGCCAATTGAAATATTGCTGTTTCAGTTACTATTATATGAGATTTCTCTCATTTAATGCAACCAAAACATATCATATCAAAAGAGCCTTGCAACTCTTTTCCCAGACTTTCAACTACTCTTAAGACATTATCTTAGATTAACTTTAATATTTTTTAATCAGTATAACTAGACAATGTCTTTCTATTCCCAATATTAACTTTTTTTATTTCCTTAAAAGACTTAGAATTTCTTAAATTAACCAATATCTTACTGAGTATTCCTTGATTTTTACAATATACTTCACCATAGATACTATCAGTCACGATAATAAGCATCTCTATACTACTTTGAAGATATTCTTTTGGTGATGATATCTCTTCTTTACTTATATCACTCTTAGAAAAATCAATTCTCATAAAGATACTTTGATACTTCTTACTTTCTAACTCCTTAGAAAAATCTAAATACTTGTAAACACTATTTCTAAATAGACTATTATCATCTAAAGAAGAGATACTATCAGGGATTATTTCATCTTCTTTAATAAAAACATAATACTTATTTAAGTTTATATTACTTAACAATTCTTTTAAGACATTAGAAGTATTTTCTTCAATTATAAATTTATATCCTAACATATTTATTAAAACTTCCTCTTATTATTATTCCTAAAGATGATTAAGTTCCAAAGAATAAATCCTTGGAACTTATTTACTTATTTAATATGGCATCTACAGGTTGCATATCATTTATCTTATTAGAACATATGATGCTAATAACACTCGATAAGACTACACTTAGTAGCAGTGTTGCCAAAGGTGCTAGGAAGTTTATTTCAATTCCACCTACATATAAGATGTCTTCAAAGAATAGTTTATTAGCTAGATTACAAGTTATATTCCATAGAGGGATAGCTATTAGAAAAGATACTCCAGCTATAATTAAAGACTCATAAGTAAATATCTTATAGATGTCTTTATTCTTGGCTCCGAGACTCTTTAAAATACCAATATTTTTCTTAGCATAACTAATAGTAACACTAATGAAGTTAAAGATTAAAAGACTAGCAAATAAAACAAAGACTAAGGCAATAATTACTAAATAAGAATGAATATGGCGATAGAAATCTATAACTGCACTAATGGCACTGCCTAAATCACTAGCAAGACCATAAGAGATTCCTGCTTCTTTTAGATTAGAAACATAATTATACTTAGTTAAAATATTCTTTAACTCTTCTTTGGACTCATAATTCATATAGACTTTTTCAATAATCTTTTTATTATGATCATAATCTTGATACATACTTTTACTTACATAGGTATTATCATCAAAAGAGATACCTACAATTTTCATATTCTGATAGTTATCTAATCTTTTATGAGCAGAAACACTATTATAAGTCCTGATAAATAAATCATCTTTATACTCTAAGAATTTACTCTTTACAAAGTTAAATACAGCTTCTTTATAAGAAAGGGTGCTGTTATTTTTTTGATATTCATTAAATTCTTTAGTCATATTTCCTTTTACATAACTATTAAAATTTAAGAAGTCACTGGCTCCTATTATAATCTCATTAGAAGCAAGTTCTTTAGTCGTTAAGTTAAAATCAAGATCATAATACTCTTCATTATTATAATAAGTAATACGTTCATTATATACAGGACTGCCAATAGTCATAGCATCTTTTCTATCTCTTACCATAAAGGTAATCTTATTAAGAAGTTCATCTTCGGTATAATTTAATTCTTTATTATCAAGAAAACCCTTAACATAGATATTACTATCTTCCGTAAAAGCATTAAAATAGTTTTCTAGATCTTTAGTTATCTTGGTACCTTGGCGATATTCTGTAAATTTATCATCACTATTAAATTCATTAATACCAACTATGGTAACAGGATACTCTCCTAGATTAATATTAAGTCCTAGAATATCTTGAAAGTTTTCTGGTTTAATAAGCTTGTTATCGGTATTATAAATTCCTTGGTTAAGAATAGTATAAGCAATATTCTTATCTATCACAATCTCATTATCAGTTAAAGGAAGATGTCCTATCAAAAGATTTAATAGCTTATCATCTTTAAGCTCAACGATAGAATAACCAGTTTCTTCGGGCATTTCATTTAAGGTTGGGGTTGCAGATCCTAAAGAGATAGATAAATCATAAACCGTATAAGAAGGACTACCGATTTTGAGGTTTTCATCATTCTCTTCATAATATAAAGATCCACAGTCTAAGAAATCTCCATAGTCTAATTTACAATAAGCCCGTTCTAAAGCTACTTTAGTAATATTCTCATTAGTTAGCTTTTCTAAAGAAAATTCATTTTCATTAAAGAAAACCAAGGTAAACATAAGACAAACACATACTAAAGAAAAAGAGGTCAAAATAGTAGTTAAAATAAACTTCAAAGGTTTCATCTTAATATTATGAAGAGTAAATTTCAAGGCATACTTACTCTTAAAATCAGCACTACGTAAATTAATATCTTTGGTATCATTCTTTAACATAACGATTGTATCATTAATGACTTTTCCATCTTGCATCGTAATAAGACCACTACCAAACTCACTAGCTAAAGCCTTATCATGGGTAACAACAATTACACATTTCTTGGTACTAATAGCTTTTAAAAGTAGCATAATCTGTCTTGAAGTTGCCGAGTCTAAATTTCCGGTTGGTTCATCAGCGAGAATAATATCAGGATTCTTAACTAGAGCTCTAGCTATAGCTACTCTTTGTCTTTGACCACCGGAAAGCTCATTAATCTTTCGAAGTTTTAACTCTTCTAGGCCAACAGCTTTTAAGACTTCATCAACTTTATTTAAATTACTTTGATTACTAAGTTCTAAAGCTAGTTTAACATTATCATAAACATTATATTCTAAAAATAAATTATAGTCTTGAAAGATAAAACCAACACAAGTATTACGATATTTTACGAGGTCCCTCTTAGACAAACTAGATACTTCGATATTATCTACTTTAATATGACCACTATCAATCTTATCAAGACCTCCTAAGACATTAAGTAAAGTTGATTTCCCAGAACCACTCTCCCCGGTAATAAAATATAACCCCGTACTAGGTATTTTAAAACTAACATTATCTAGTCCTAAAGTATCTTTAGTCTTCTTGGCTTTATAAGTCTTTGTAACATTTACTAATTCTATCATATATAATCCTTTACTATAAGAATAGTATACAAAAAAAATTAGTATTTGAAAACCATTCTTTTCATATAACGCTAAAAAGTTTTTTTGACCGATTGGAAAAAGTCTCAATTTTAAAAAGTTTTTCCAATTTACTGGAAAAACTTTTTAAAACTAAATTTCTGTTTGATTTACATTTTCTATGATATTAAGAAGTTCACGAGCTCTTTCATTAATCATTTTATTTAATAGACTTAATCTTTCATTGAAGACATTATATCTATCGTGTTTTTTAAACTTAAAATCTACTACTTTTCTTAAAAGAGCAGCTTGCTTTTTACTACAATAATGATTTGTCATAAATTTTTAATGTGTACATATAAGTCCTCCTGTCTTTAATTAAATATTCATTATCATCATAGTATCATTTAAACTTAGATAAGTAAATCTATGTTTAACCTTTCTTAATAATAGTAATTTTCATTTACAATTTTTCTCTTTGATAAAAAAACAATTATTATACAGTTAACATTCTTATCATAGTCATTTTGTTAAAGTTAATATTCAATCGAAAATAAATCATATAAAAAAAGCTTAAATCAACTGATATTGAATAAAACTTTTTTATGTTTCTATATACTATTATTTTTCTTCTTTATCTGGTCCTACATAAGTCAGAGTATCTCTATGCTTTTTCTTATTATTTTCAGGATTTATGGTGTATTCTTTAAAGTATTCATCGCTTCTTTTCTTAACATCATCAAACACTTTTAATAGTTCAAAATAATAATTATGAGCTTTGTAATTGCCTTCCTCGGTGTAATCATTTCCTTTTTTTAGATTGTACCGTTCATATTTATCTATAATATAATCTTGAGCAAATTCATAATAGCAATACGCATATCCAGGAAATCCATCGTAGCAGTGAAATTCATTTGGGTCTGATTGCATTTCATAATTTCCGATATATATAAAATTACTTAATACGTCTTTTCTTTGAAAATGGATAACATAAGTATAATCATAAAGAAAGCCATATTCATCTGGTACTTGTTTTACAACCTGTGGATTACAATAATTATATGAAGTAGAAACACCAACTATATATTTCAATTTATTTAAATTCCCAAGGCTCTTTGGAATATTATTATCTTTAGTTATTTTAACTCTAAAAGCTTTTTCTTGTCTTGAAATCTTTTTCTCATCAAAAGGCATTATATTAAATATTAGATATTTTCCATTATATTCTGGATATTTGTAACTTTTTATTTTGTAAGCAAACGTATCACCAACTACCCAATTTTTCATTCTTAATTTATCAATATCTTTTACCATTCTATATCACCGACTTTAATTTCTTCACCATAGATATTTTTAGCATTAACAAATTCGTTTTTATACTTCTTATTTAAAATAGCAAAAAATATAGTACAGCTTGTAACTGCTAGCATCATAGACTAATACTAGATTATTCCTTTTAGTACTTTTAATTTTGTAATATAAATTTTCATTTATTTCTTTTGGAAAATTTTCTTCAAACAAATGATAATACTCCGAATTATAATTCCTTTTACAAACTAAAATTTGATTCTCTAAATGTTTTAAATCATCATGTTCTAATTGCTTTATGATATCATCACTATCCGATTGTTCATAATCAAAAATGTAAAATGCATCAGCCTCCTGAAACGCGTTTGGTGTTTCAAAAACACGAATTTCTCTTCTTGGCTTTTTTATTTCTATTTGTTTACTAAAAGACAAATTAACCTTATTATTGTATTGTCCATAATAACAATTTTTCAAAATTAAAGCAAATACTATTACAAATAGACAAAAAATCATTTTTTTCATTAATTATCAACACTTTCTGAATAAAAAATCATAAAATCAACATTCCAAGCATAAGGTTGTAAAAGATTATTTTCATGTAATCTAAGTCCAAAATTATTAGCCAAGGCTCCAAATCTGACAGAATTCTTTCGCCATTCAGTAAAATCATACACTCTATTTGTATCATAATAATATGACCTATATCTAAATGGTTTATTATAGCAATATTTGAAGTATCTGTTATATCTTTAACATTATTATCTTTTATAGATAAGATATTACCATAAGCATCATAATTATATGAACATACTTCTTTATAATTGCTATCATAGATACCAATAATATCATCAAAAGCATTTTTTTTATAATTATAAGTTTTATTTTTATAAGTAAAACCTAAAACCTAAGAGATTATTACTATCTTCTCGTAAAAAGTATAACATATAATTTTTATATTTTTCAATAACTATTAAATTATTTTCTAGAACACAATCACAATTTTTTTAACAAGATGTAACAACAACTTAATTGCAATTATTTATAAAATATGCCTTAATAAAACGAAAAAAAGAAACTTTATTCATAACACAAAATAAAGTCTCTTCTCATAGATAAAATAAATTATTTTAAGACTGTATATTAATCTCTAATTCCTTGCCTTCCAATTTTAAATGATAATCTTCAATTTTATCAATAGTTTTACCATAATAAGTTCTTACATCATAATTTTTGTTTCTTAAAGTATGAAGAAAATCAAAATCTTTATTAGAATTATCTGTTACTTTAGATATATCATCATCTAATACTTGAACAAATATATAATAACTTTCTGGTAATTTATAAATTTCAATTAAATAATTACCTTCATTATATGAATAAGAAGATGTAATTATATTAAAATTATACGCTTGATAACCATCATTATTTTTATAATAGTAAATACTATTAGGAAAATTTCTAAAAACAGCATATCTAGGTTCATCACCAGAATAATAAAGAGAATTATCGTGGTGGCAAGTGCTTGATGTTAAACAAGCATTTGTTGATGATTGAAATTTAACATTTCCAATCATTCTATCAGCATCGAAAGTTCCTATATAAGCTAAAATTATTTGAGTGATAACTATAACCCATTTTAATTTTTTATTAAAGATTTTCTTTTTATAACTGTGCAAATGCATTATTAAGTAAAAAGCAGCAATTAACCTTAATAATATTATCGGAGTAACATCCATATAAAATTCCATTATTCCTAAAAAGGATATAAAGCCGGTACTTACTACTAAAGCTAAAAAAGCAAATATATCCAAAATCACAAAAGTTTTATCTTCCTTATTGATTATCGAGTTCATAAATCTTTAATCCCTTCTACACGTTTGATAATTAAAACTCACTCGTAAATATTCATTTAGGCCAGAACATATCCTAAATTTTTTATAGCATTAATTATATTTGTACCACCAGCCGTAACGGCAGATACAACATCGCCTAAAAACATTCCATATGATATAGTTCCAGCAGCTTCATAAGTTACGTTCTGAACATCATTTATCCTAGTAGTTCCTGAAATTGATAAACCATATAAACTCTGTAAATCACGAGTAATTCCAAATGATAAACTAACACTATAATCTCCAATTGATAATCCAGTGCTTCCAATAATTCCATTTGAAAAATCTACTCCAATACTGCTACCAACATTGTCAAATCCGAATCCAAAGGATACATCAGAATCCCCAATATCTAAATTAAAATTACCTCGCTTGTTAGTATTAATATTACCTGTAGAAACTTTCTCATTTACTTTTGAACTCATTCCAAATACTCCGGGAACATTTACATCTATAATCTCGATGGCAGTTTTACTTTTGGATTTTGTATTTACATATCCAATATTATTTGATATCCATTGAACTCCTGAAGAAATTTTATTTTTAATGTTATCATATCCATTTTTAACACCTTTTGTGATGTTGGTATAAGCATCAACTGCAGATTTCTTAGCATCTGCAAAAAGATTCTTAAAAGATGGAAAAGCAAGCGAAATTCTTCCTTCAGAGTCAATCCGATTTATTGGATTATTGACACAATAGCAGAAAGTATTTAATGAAGGTACGCTACCAACTGTAACTAATATGCTATCACAATTAATAAATCTGCCCATCTTTGGACTATAATATCTACTATTTAGATAATAAAGATTAGTTTCTGTATCGTAATAGTATAATCTATATCTAAATGGGTTTATTAGAGCAACATTTGAAGTATCTGTTATATCTTTAACATTATTATCTTTTATAGATAAGATATTA